>Ga0182016_10001787_pt1 | contig 25795 bp, 28 predicted proteins | sample 712S2MmetaG_FD_120491 | JGI IMG/M metagenome (GOLD analysis project Ga0182016, IMG submission 120491) | Permafrost microbial communities from Stordalen Mire, Sweden - 712S2M metaG | ecosystem: Environmental > Terrestrial > Soil > Wetlands > Permafrost | place: Sweden: Stordalen | collected...
ATCGGGCTTGCGCACCTCCACCGGGTCCGCGCCCGCTTCCTTCAGCGCCTCGGCGTGTGCCGCATAGTCTCCCTGAATCGCCAGCACACCAATCCGTGGTTTCAAGTATTCCATCAATTTCTGTCCTCTAAATGCGCCAAAATAAACTACGTAGAGCGCGACGAAAGCCCCGGGCTCTCGTTGCAGATTAATTCTTGGATCCTGCTAACCTGAAGCCGGTATGCGAACGTTGGAGACGAGAAACGCAGATGTCAAATCGCCTTGATATGCAATTCTTCTGCCCATTCGGCGGATTGTATTCCACGCAGAAGACAAAGAGACCCCACCCCCTCCCCCCATTTGCCGCAAACTATAGGAAACAAAGCGCAGTTGCCGCAAGAAAATGCAATCGCTCTCGGATTCAGAGGGAATTACCGGGTTTTGAAGGGTTTTGTCTGCCAGAGACAGCTCCCGAGTGCCGCAAAGCCCCAGGCAAGCATCGGGAAAGTCTGCCGCACAGCAGGTGTCTTACCAGCCGCGCGTCTGCAAAAGTTGCGACTCCTCAAGTGCCGCAGCGGCAAGGCCTTTCATCGTTCCCATCACCTGCTCTGAAACCTCGGCAAGAATCTTGGGGTCGTTGTAATGCGTCGTCGCCGCGACAATCGCCTTGGCGCGTGAAACGGCTTCCTCGCGCTCCTTGGCGTCGTTCTCCACATCGAGCGGAGTCGCTCGTTCCTTCATAAAGATGCCCGAGCCTACAAAGATTGCCTCGGCGCCAAGCTGCATCATCAGCGCCGCATCGGCCGGTGTTGCGATTCCGCCCGCCGAGAAGTTGGGAACTGGAAGTCTGCCCGCCTGCGCAACCATGCGGATCAGCTCATACGGAGCCTGGTGCTCTTTGGCCGCCGCGTACAGTTCCTGCTCGCTGAGCACCGTGAGCGCCTTCATCTCCCTGACGATCTGGCGCATGTGCTGCACGGCGTGAACCACGTCTCCGGTGCCCGCTTCGCCCTTGGTGCGAATCATCGCCGCCCCCTCGGCAATGCGCCGCAGCGCCTCGCCCAGGTTCCGCGCTCCGCAGACGAACGGCGTTGTGAACGCATGCTTGTCAATATGATGGCTCTCGTCCGCTGGGGTCAGAACCTCGCTCTCGTCGATGAAGTCCACGCCCAGTTCCTGCAGAATCTGCGCCTCGGCGAAGTGCCCGATGCGGGCCTTGGCCATCACGGGAATGGACACCGCCTGGATGATCTGCCGGATCAGGCCGGGCTTGGCCATGCGCGCCACTCCGCCCTCCGCCCGAATCATGGCCGGAACGCGCTCAAGCGCCATGACAGACACCGCCCCCGCCTCTTCGGCGATGCGTGCCTGCTCCACGTTCATCACGTCCATAATGACTCCGCCCTTGAGCATCTCGGCGAGGCCGATCTTCAAGCGCAGGCTTGTTCCAGTAAACGTTTTGTTCTCATTCGATTCCGGCATAAACAGGGACCTCGTTCTAGGCATTCTCCGGCGTCTGAGGGATCCGGAGCGACGATGCACACTTCCTTTTCAGTGTAGCAGCGAAACAACTGCGGCCGAGGGGCAGACGCAACGGCTGAGGGGACGGAGTGCGCACAGTTAGATTCTTCCAATCCTTTCACCCTTCCACTGGACCCGCTGCTGCATGAGTACGAGCAAATGGCTGCTATGCCAACAATTCCACAGGCGGTCCAACAGGCGCCGAAGCCAGCAGGCGCAGAGCAGGCAGCCGGAACGCAAGGCGGCCAGGCTCTTGTTCCACTCCCGAAACCGCAGCTGCAAACCGATTCAATCGTTCTCACACCGGCGCAAGCGTGTTTGCCGGTTCGGCTCGATGTGTCGGTGCCGGTTCGCGACTTTCGCGTACGTAATTTGCTCGCGCTCGAGTCGTCCCACCTGGTTGAGTCCGGATGGAGTCATGGAGACGACGTTCCTCTGGCAGCTGGCGAAGTGCAATTGGCCTGGAGCGAGTTTGAGGTTGTCGAAACGCATTTGGCTGTCCGCATCACGCGGCTGGCCTGAGAGTTTTTCAAGGTTGTACCGAGGAAGAAGAACCAATCCATGCCTGAAGGGGGATTCGCCCGATGAAACTGGAAAGAGGACAAGGGCGCATTGGCTCGCCGGTCATCGAGCTCGCCCGGTGGCTGTTCAAGCGATTACAGCCATCGCCTGCCCGCCCAGCGCAGATGGCAGTTCTGGAGCGAATTTCTCTTGCACCACGCCAATCCCTGACTCTTGTTGAGGTTCAAGAGTGCAAGTTCTTGATCGTCACATCCGTCGAAGGCATTTCCGTTGTGCATCCGCTGGGAACCGGACGCATTCCGTGTGAGTCCTGGCTCCCGCTGCTTCCCGCGTCGAACCCGACCGAATCCACACCCGCGGAGACAGGCACATGCTAGCCATCCACGCCGCCGGAAAGATTGCGGCCCAGGTGCAGATCTCGCTCCTGCCTGATCTGAACGCGCGCCTGCACGCGTCCGATTCGACGCCGTGGACGATTCTGTTTGTTCTGACTCTTATTACCTTGCTGCCCGCAATTCTGATGGCGATGACGCCGCTGGTGCGCCTTCTGGTCGTCTTCCATTTCCTGCGCCAGGCGCTCGGCACGCAGACGGCCCCTTCCAATCCGACTCTGATGGGCCTGGCGCTGATGATGACCTGGTTCCTGATGACGCCGGTCCTGAATGAAGTCGACCGGCTGGCCGTGGAACCCTATCGCAATGGCCAGATGACAGGCTGGGAAGCGATCGATCGCGGCTCGGTGCCGGTCAAGCAATTCCTTCTCCGTTACGCGCGCGAGAAAGATCTCGCACTGTTCGCCGCCGCCGGCCAGGCCCCGCGCCCCCAGTCTGCGGACGATCTTCCGATGCGTGTCGTCGTGCCCGCGTACATTCTCTCGGAACTGAAAGCGGGGTTCACCATCGGCGCGGTATTGTTTTTACCCTTCCTGCTTATCGACATGGTGACGGCTGCCATTACTACTTCCATCGGAATGTTTCAGCTTCCTCCCGTCGTCGTATCGACGCCCTTGAAGATTTTGCTTTTTGTGATGGTGGATGGCTGGAACCTTTTGGCTGCGTCTCTGATGAAAAGTTTTTGAGAGAGGTGTGATGACGCCCGATCAGGTAGCCGAACTGCTGCGCCAGCTCACGAAGGAGGCGATGATCCTGGCCGCTCCGCTGCTGATCGCCGCAGTTCTGTTGAGTTTCGTATTGAGCCTTGTGCAAACGTTGACGAGCCTTCAGGAGCAATCACTGACCTCCGTGCCGCGTCTCCTTGCGATAGGCGCGATCCTGCTGGTCGGAATGCCGTGGTTTCTTGAAAGGCTGGTCACCTACACCGAATGTCTGCTGGGAGATTTTCGTCGCTTTCTTGGATGAGTTAAGGGTCGCGTTGCGAGTTGAGCCCGATTGGCTCAAGGAGGTTGATGGAACATACCCTGGCATCGGACTGGAGCACCTTTCTTCCCGCCATGGCGCTGACCCTGGTCAGGGTGAGTGGGATGATTGTCTTCGCACCTTTTTTTTCTTCGACGGCGCTGCCCGTGCGCACGAAGGCGGCCTTTGCGGGCGTGGTGGCTTATCTCCTTGCGCCACTCGTTGCGTCGCTTCCCGCGGCTCAGCCCGAGCTCGGATGTGTGGCGCTTCTGGGGGAACTGGCAGTTGGCCTTCTCTTTGGGCTTACGGTTGCGCTTGCCAACGAAATGATGCTGTTCGCAGGCCAGCTGATCGGCATGCAGTTCAGTTTCTCCATGGTGAATCTGCTCGATCCCAGTTCGTCGATTCAAACGCCGTTGCTGGGAGACCTCTTCCAACTGATGGGAACTCTGGTGGTGATCACCTCGGGATTGGACCGCGTGCTGCTTGCCTCCGTGATGCGCACCTTTCGCGCCGTGCCTCTCGGCACGTATGTACTTCCGCCGGCAAACGCTCTGCAGTTGGTACGCGCCGCGTCCGGTGTGTTTCTGGCGGCAATGGAACTCGCGGCTCCGATTCTGGCGGCAACCGTTCTCATCGAGGTGGCGATCGCACTGCTGAGTAAACTGAGTCCGCAATTGCCCGTAATGTCATTGACCGTACCCATCAAGACGCTCGCCGGGCTTGCATTGCTGACGGGCGCGCTCGCCTTGTGGCCGCGCTTTTTTGAGGCTCGATTCAGCGGACTGCTTGACCTGGCAGAGCGGTTGATCGCACAGCCGGACCGCAGCTTCGTCTTGTCGCCGCCACCGGGAGGATAGACGATGGCCGGCGAACGCACAGAACAGGCAACTCAGCATCGCCGCGAGGAAGCACGCAGGCAAGGCGATATTCTGCACAGCCGCGAGCTATCGGCTGCGGCGGGCACCCTGGCCGGCGCGATGATGCTGGGCGCTCTGGGAAACCGCATGTTTCTTGCGTGGCGTGGCGCTTTTGCCGGCTTCCTTGAACTGGGATCTCCGAAGAATTGGGATTTGGGATCTTTAGCGCCAACTTTGAACACGATGAAGGGATTGGCGCTGACGCTGTTGGAGCCTGCGGCGCTTCTGATGACCGCTGTGGCCGCGGCTGCACTGGGCGCGGGTCTATTGCAAACCGGCGGAATCAGCTTTTATACCGGCTCGGTGGGATTCAAGGCAGACCGAATCAATCCCATAACAAATCTGAAGAACCTGTTTTCCCTGCGCGCGGCAGCACGTCTTGCCAAGTCCATGATTCCGGCCGCGGCCCTCGCAGTTTTCGCTGCTCAGCGGGTGATCCGGCAACTGAGCCTGCCGCCGTTTTCTCTGACACGCATCGAGAGACTCGGGGCAGATATTTATGGCTTGGCGCTGGCTGCGGCTTGGCTCCTGTTTGGATGGTCCCTGGTCGACTACCTGGTCGAATGGCAGAGCCGCGAAAGCCGCCTCAAGATGAGCCGTGAAGATCTTCGCGAAGAGATGAAGCAGACAGAGGGCAATCCCCAGATCCGCGGACGGATTCGCGGCTTGCAACGTCAGATGCGCAGACGCCGCGTCAAGGCCGATGTGTCGAAGGCGGCCGTCGTGTTGACGAATCCCACTCATTACGCCGTCGCGTTGAGCTTCGATTTTGTCACGATGGAAGCGCCCAGACTGCTGGCCAAAGGCCGTAACCTGCTGGCCGAGGAGATCAAGGCGGAGGCGCGTTGGGCAGGTGTGCCGATTGTCGAGAATCCGCCGCTTGCTCGCTCGCTTTATCGGTCCCTCGAAGTCGGCCAGTCCATTCCGGTCAACCTCTACGCCGCAGTGGCAGCAATTCTGGCCTACCTTTACCGCCAGCGGGTTGAAGCAGAGATTCGCGAGCGCCGGGCCCGCGAACAGGCGGCGCGTGCGCAATCCGCTCACTCGCAAACCGGTCCGGTCTCCGGTGCTGCCTCCAGCGGGGATGAACTGGATCGGGGAGGGGCGCGATGAGTTCGTCGGCGCTGCCAGCGGTAGGGTTACCGACGCGGAACTTCCTCGAGCGGATGCGTGAATACGTGCTGCCGCTCGCCGCCATCAGCGTAATTTTTGTGATGTTGATCCCACTGCCGGCTGTGGCGCTGGACTTCCTGCTTGCTTTGTCGATGGCGGCTTCGATCGTCGTGTTTCTATCTGCCGTGCAGATTCGGCGTGCCGTCGAGCTGAGTGTTTTCCCGACGCTGCTTCTCTTACTGACGCTGTTTCGTCTTGCGCTCAACATTGCTTCCAGCCGCCGTATCCTGTTGCACGGCTCGGAAGGTACGGCTGCTGCGGGAAAGGTCATCGAAGCGTTCGGCCAGTTCGTAGTCGGGGGGAACTACGTTGTTGGCTTCGTACTGTTTCTGGCATTGATTGCCATTCAGTTCCTGGTGGTTTCGCACGGCGCCGTGCGCACTGCCGAGGTAACTGCCCGGTTCACACTGGACGCATTGCCAGGCAAGCAGATGGCGATTGATGCGGATATGAATGCCGGGCTGATCGATGAGGTGGAGGCCAGAAAACGGCGTCAGGCGATTGCCCGCGAGGCCGAGTTCTATGGTGCGATGGATGGCGCAGCGCGATTCAGTCAGCGCGACTCGCTGGCAACAATTCTCATCACGGCCATCAATATCGTCGCTGGTCTGCTCATCGGGGTTCTGCAGCAAAACGTCGAACTGGCAGAGGCTGCCCGGACCTACACCGTGCTCACGGTTGGCGATGGTCTCGTCACGCTGATTCCGTCGCTCTTGATTTCGATTGCCGGGGGCATTACATTAACGCGGGCCAATTCGGCAGGTCACCTGGGCGGCGAGATTCGCCAGCAGCTTCTGGCCAAGCCGGGAACCCTTTATCTGGCAAGCCTTGTTTCGGCGTCCATGTGCCTGGTGCCTGGTTTGCCCAAGCTGGCATTTCTTGCCGTTGCCGGAGTTCTCTTCTGGCAGGCCGGCAGAATAAAGGAGCGGGCTGAATCTTCAACGCCTGAGACAACAGGTCCCGAGAAGCGAAAGGGTGCAGACGCGCAGAGCGCAGATCTGGCGCAGATCCTGAAGCTCGAGCAGCTCACTCTCGAAATTGGATTCCAGCTGATTCCACTGGTGGATGAAAAACAGGGGGGGCAATTGCTGAGCCGTGTGCGTTCGCTGCGCCGCCATCTTTCCTCGGAGCTGGGATTTCTGATTCCTCCCGTGCACATCTCCGACAACTTGCGGCTCAAGCCGCGCGAGTACTTGTTTTCTTTGCGGGGCATCGAGATTGGGCGCTGGATGACGGAGGGGACGCAACTCCTCGCTGTGTCAGGCGATCCACGCCGCCGACCTCTGCCGGGGAAGGAGACACGCGAGCCTGCGTTCGGTGTCCCTGCTCTCTGGATTGCGCCGGCACTTGAAGATCAGGCGATTGCGGCCGGCTACTCGGTGGTAGATGGCGTCACGGTTTTGACGACGCACTTGGGGGAACTGATCCGCCGCCATGCCTTTGAACTGCTTGGGCGCGCCGAGGCGAAACGATTGCTGGATTCGCTCGCCGAGAGCCATCCCAAACTGGTGGAAGAGTTAGTTCCCAAGCTTCTGAGCTTCGGCGAGGTGGGCCGAGTGTTAGAGCAACTGTTGCGCGAACGCGTTTCGATTCGGGATTTAGGAGCTATTCTCGAAGCTTTGGTGGAAGCCGCACCCGTCAACAAGAACTTGGTGGCACTTGTGGAAGCGGCGCGCCTGGCCATCGGGCGTCGGCTGGTTCAGCCACTTCTCGACCAGGACGGAATGCTTCCGGTTGTGCTCCTCGATCCGGCCCTGGAAGAGGAAATTCTGAACATGGTCTCGCACGATTCTGGGCTGCGCCTTCTAACTTCACCGGCTTCATCGGCCACTCCTGTTGTCCGGCGTCTCACCGATTCTGTGAGGCACCTTATCGGAGGCGCGACCGCTGCGGCCCTCCCCGTGCTTCTTTGTCCAAGTCCTGCCCGGTATCACGTCAAGAGGTGGCTCGAGCCTGTTCTTCCTCGGCTGGCGGTCGTGGCTGCGGGAGAGATCCCCGCCGAGATTCGACTGCGTCCGGTGGGAACGATTCGGTGATGTTCGGGCTTCGAGCGAAAAGGTCGAAAAGGGGATGAAAAATGCCAGTGGGAACGGGAGCATCGGCATTGCGCATGGCAAATATCCACGCGACGGCGAGGGGCGGTTATCCGCCAACCTCCTCGCCGCAAAACGGGTTGAATGCCGAACAGGAAAGAATCCTGCTCGAACATCTGCCCATGGTGCGTTTTCTGGCAAGGCGCATCCACGAGCGGCTTCCGCAGCATGTGGATATCGAGGATCTCGTATCGGCCGGCGTGGTTGGATTGATGGACGCGTTCTCGAAGTTCGACCCCGTGAAGAAAGTTCAATTCCGGTCCTACGCCCAATTCCGCGTTCGCGGAGCGATCCTTGACAGTCTACGCACGCTCGATTGGAGCCCGCGCGAACTGCGCCGCAAAGGCCGCGCGGTCGAAGAAGCCATCCGTGGGCTGACGGCACGCGTCGGCCGGGCCCCGGGGGAAGCGGAGGTCGCGGCTGAATTGGCCTTGAGTCTTGAGGAGTATCAGCAGCTCCTTGGAGATCTGAAAGGTTTAGAGATTGGCACCCTGCACATCGAGCACAACGAAGACTCGGGGGAGGAAGAACTGGCGTATGTTCCGGGCCGGCCGGACGAGGATCCTCTGTTTCGCTGTCTTCGCGGGGAGATGGAAGATCGGCTTGCTGAGGCAATCCAAAAACTGCCTGACCGGGAGCGCCTCGTGATGACTCTCTATTATTTCGAGGAGATGACCATGCGGGAGATCGGTCTAGCCCTCGGCGTGGTCGAGTCGCGTGTCTCCCAGATCCATGCCTCCGCGGTGGTTCACATGCGCGCCGGCCTTAAGGATCTTGCTGCATCCGGCTCTATCCATCGATCTGGCGATCATCGTGGTCGGGCGCGACATTAAAGCCGAGGTCTGAATTTCGCTTCCAAACGTTTTGGGGGGGGCGAAGGGCGATTCATGAACCGGACGAGTACAGCGAGACAAAAGGACGATGGAAAAGACGCTCAAGCAGGATGAGATTGACGCCCTCTTTGAGGCCGCCCGCAGCACGACGTCGCAGGCAGGCCGCTCCGAGGTTCGGGCCAGGGTTGTACCCTACAATTTTTCTTCGGCCGGTCAGATCTCGAATGAGCAGTTGCGCGCGATCAGCATGCTCAACGACTTATTTGCCCGCAATCTCACTCATAATCTCGCGGCGTGGCTTCGGACTCGCTTCCAGGTGAATCTTGTCTCGGCGGAACAGATCCAGTTCAACGAGTTCCTGCTGCGGATTCCAGAAATCAGCTATGTCGCTTCGGTACGTTTAGAGCCACTGGGGGCGTTGTCGGTTCTGCAACTCGATCTGGCTCTCGCTCCGCCCGTTATAGATCTGCTTTTGGGCGGAGATGGGCGCGAGGGCCCGCTGCGCGAGCTGACGGATATTGAAGAGTCCATTCTTGGAAGCGTCGTCGAGGTCATCTGTCGGGAGCTAACCGCGGCCTGGCAGCCGGTTGGACTGATCTTCAATTTCGAGCGCCGCCAGATGCAGACGCAAGTGGCCCGCATCATGTCGGTGACGGAAAAAACACTGTGCCTGAGCTTTGAAATCCGCATGCCTCACAGTTCGGGTCTGTTGAACCTGGCATTTCCTGCCGTTGTCGCCAACACGATTCTGCGCCGACTGACCTCGGACTGGGGACGCAGACGACGCCATGCCGACGAGACCCGCGGGCAAATGGAGTCCGCAGCCCGCCGTATTCAATTTGGTGGAAGTTTACAGTTACCGACAGTGCGTCTTTCGGCTCGAGACATCGAGAACCTGGAGGTGGGTTCGATTCTGCGCCTCGATCTTCCCGCCAACACGTTACCGGTTTGGAATGTGGGCGGTCAGGAACTCGCCCAGGCCCAGGCCGTCCGCCAGGGCTTCCATCGCGGCGCCCGACTGGAGCACGCAATTTTGAAGGCTAAAGAATGAAGACCTTTCTCGAATGTTGGATTGAGGCCGCAACGGCCTTGTTTGCACAGGCTCTGGCAGGGGAACCGCAACTTGGGGATGCGCTCCCGAAGCCCCTTTCCGGAAGATCTTTCGGATTTGCCGCCACACTGGCCGGGGATCAGGCAGGGCGCTTTTCTGTGGTGTTGGATGGCACGATTCTTTCCTCACCGTTATTGGGAGAGGGAACGGACCAGAAAGCGGGTTGGGCGGAGCTTCTTCGCGAGGTGGTCGAAGCCGCGTGTGGCGATCTGCTGGCGACGGCAGGCAAGAAATGCCGCGTTGAGCAGTTTGAGCCAATCGCGGCCGAGAGCAAAATCACTCGAGCATTCCAACTCAGAGCTACAGATCGCGCATGGACCGTCCTGGTTCGCGACGAGGTTCATTCCGTCGAATCCGAGGTTCCGCCGGCGCCCGCTCGCTCTGCGCCAGAGAGCGCACAGACACAGCGACCGGAGAGGGCGTCGCGTTCCGGTCTGAGCCCAGGCGTGGAATTGCTCCTCGATGTCGAGCTTGCCGCTTCGCTGCGATTTGGCTCCCGCGAAATATCCCTGGCTGAAATTCTGGACCTGGGGCCAGGCGATGTGGTGCAGTTGGACCGCCATGTTGCCGATCCGGTCGACCTCGTGGTAGGCGATAAGATTGTGGCCCGAGGAGAGGTCGTGCTGGTAAATGGAAACTTCGGCTTGCGGGTGACCGAAGTTTCTCAACCGCTCAAGCGTTTGGAAAGCATCCGATGCCTTTTTTGAAACTTAGATCGCAATTTGCTTCATCCTGGTTGGCGGATCGAGGCCGATTGGAAGATGGCCGAGGTGGCGCAGAGACAGAGATCCTATCTGCCGGCGTGCCATTCGCAGAAGGTCAATCCTCAGTTGCTAGGGCGCGATCCGGCTTGCTTGCAACCTGTTCCAACCCGAATTGCAGAACTGGCTGGCTGCACTTATGGCGGAGACGTTCCACGCCGATTTTCGAGGGCGGTTGGACGTGTTCAGCGGCTTGTACGCGAACGAATGTCCTGGCGGCGGTTCGTAGAGAGATGGAGGGGCGGGCGAGAGTTCCCGAACTTCATCGGCACCGCATCCCACTGGGATTGACGATGCTTGAACTCGGATGGATCAACCCGGAGCAGTTGCGTGGCGCACTCATTGCGCAAAAGAATGCCGGAGGTGGCCATCTGGGTCAATGGCTTGTGAGACAACAGGGGGTTAACGAGAAGCTTATCGCGCGGGCCCTCGGGCTGCAATGGAGCTGCCCGGTCTTACCCGTCGAGTTCCACTACCCGGAGGCCCTGGCTCCGCTGCTGCCGCGGCTTTTTGTGGATGCATATGGTGCATTGCCCCTGCGAGTCGCGGCAGGGAAGGTGCTTTATGTCGGATTCGAAGACACACTTGACCCCATTCTGACATTTTCCATAGGGCGGATCACAGGAATCAGGGTTGAGAGTGGAATTGTGCAGGCATCCCTTTTTGCTCCCGCACATGCGCGCATGTTGAGGGCGAGGTTTCCGCGCGCCACATTGATTGAAGCAGCTTCCGAAGCGGCCACTGTTCATTCCTTCGCGCGAACACTGGAGAAGGCCGGGCCGGTCGCGGCGCGATTGGTACGGATTCACGACTTCCTTTGGCTCCGCATGACATTGCGGTTCCGGCGGGAAGTCTTCCCAAGCGTAGATTCGGTGGAAGATGTGATTTGTTCAATCGGGACATTCTGAATTCCACCGCTGGGCTTGATCGGACGACGGAGTGGATTTTGAAAACATGCGGGCGGGGAAGCTCCGAAATATGGTTGGACGGACGACGGAAACGGACGAAATTCCGCAATCGCAGGGATTCAAGATTCGCCCGTGTCTGCCGATAAGTTAGCGAGAGGAGCAAGGCATGAGTGAAACTCGAACCCTGATCGTTGACGATTCCTCAGTAATGCGGAAAATCGTGGAGCGTGCATTGCGGCAAGCTGGCCTCGACGATATGGTCGTCCAGGAGGCAGCCAATGGGACGGAGGGCCTGGATTTGTTGCGCGCCAAAGCGTTTGACTTGATTCTTTCCGATATCAACATGCCTTCCATGGACGGCCTGGAGTTCTTGCGCCAGCTCAGGACCCAAAATCTTGCTCCCGGCGTTCCGGTAGTGATGATCACAACGGAGTCGAGCGAAGAGCATGTGAAACAAGCCATACTGGCAGGAGCTCAAGGGTATATCCGAAAGCCATTTACCGCTGAGCAGGTAAAGGAGAGGGTGCTACCGCTGTTGGCCGCGGAATAGGCAGAGGGGGCAGTATGCAGCTCAATGGTGTGCGAAATGGCGCCATCGCGCAGAGGCGTGCGGGTGGGAATTTGGAAACGGAGCGAACAATGACTGTTTCGTTAAGGGAATCTGTGCAACTGGTCTCCGATCCTCGGAACCTGGATGCAAGTGTGGATGAGGTTTTTCAATTAATGCTCGGCGTTCAATGCCGGCGCGATGACGGCCCACGGCTTCATGAGGCCGAGTCCGTGACCGCAGTGGTGGGATTTGGCGGTCTGCTGAGCGGTGCGTGCGTAATTAGGTGCGGCGGCACGGCTGCGGTCAAAATTGCGGGATTGATGACGGGTATGGAGTTTACCGATGTCGACGATACGGTCAAGGACGCGATTGGCGAGATGGGGAATATGCTGGCGGGTGTCTGGAAGGGGAAAGTACCGGATCTGGCCGCCAACTGCGGTCTCTCGGTTCCAGCCGTAATTACGGGACGCGATTACAACCTTCACGTGCAGGCTCCTGAGTTTCAGTTGCACCACGCCTACCTGTTTGACGGTTCCGGATTTGATGTGACGATCATCTGCGACGGATTGCAATAGCTTTCCGTTCCTTAGGAAACACTTGCGATTCTGGGTTTATAGGGACGACGTTGCGCTTCGACCACGAAATGTGGTTAGGCCAGAAAAGCGATCGATGATCCGCATTTGCGCCAATTCGAGAACGACGTTCGTTTGCTGGGAAACTTGAACGCGCAGGGTTCGTTTCTGCGTGCCTCACTATCAATCTTTCGAACTCCTCAGAACTCTCGGATTCCGAACCCGCCGGTTGCGGAACTGCGGGGGGCCAAATCGGCGAGAACGTCTCGTTTGGGAGCCTGTTCCACCCCTGAGACTTTCTAATCTTCCCACCGACTTTTCGGGCCCCTTTCTGCATTACTATTCGGCGTTGACGGAGCCGAATCGATGGACAGCGGATTCTACGCGGCAATGGCTGGATTGGTTGCGCGCACGCAGGCTCTGGATAGCGCTGCCGCTAATCTGGCCAATGCGCAGACTCCCGGATATCGCGCCGAGCGGGAATATTTTCGATCTGTCCTGCTTGGCCCCGACACTTTGGATTCGCAGCTGGGTCGAACGGTGAATAACTTCGGCTTGCTCGGCGGCAATCGGTTGGACCTTGGTCAGGGCGCATTGACAACGACCGGAAATGCGCTCGATCTGGCCATTGAAGGGGAGGGGTTCTTCGAGATTCAGACGAAGAGTGGGTCGCGATTCACGCGCGACGGGGGTTTCCATCGTGCTTCCACCGGGGACCTGGTGACGGTCAAAGGCGAACCTGTGCTTTCCGACTCCGGCAAACCGATTCAGCTGCCGCCGGGAGAAGTCAGCGTAGGTGCGGATGGCGTGATTTCGGTTGCCGGAGGTGTCGCGGCGCGGGTTGGAGTTTTCAGCGCTCCTTCCGAAGCACAAATTACCGCGGAGGGTGCGAATCGTTATCGGTTGCCGGATGGAGTGGAGCCGCAGGCATCTGCGAAAGCATCGGTGCATCAGGGGGCCATCGAATCGGCGAATCAGGATTTAATCCGGAGTTCGCTTGATCTGATCATGATGCAGCGTCAGGAAGAAATGATTCAGAAGGCACTGACAGTCTTTCACACCGAATTCAACAAAATTGCGAGCGAGGACCTGCCGAAAGTGTAGCGGGCGGGGCATCTCAGGATAGAACGGCTGAAAGGAGTCGCATGATTAGAGCTCTCTACACTGCCGCCAGCGGAATGAGCGCCCAGCAGTTGAACCTGGACACAATCGCCAATAACCTGGCCAACTCATCGACTACGGGTTTTCGTCAGCTTCGTCTGGAATTCCAGGACATGGTTTATCAGAACCTGGTAACTCCTGGCGCTGCGGAGAGCCAGTCCACGGTTTCGGCGGGGCTGCAGATTGGCCTCGGGACCAAATCTGCCGCGACGGAGGTCATCATGACGCAGGGTTCCTTGAACCAGACGTCCAATCCGCTTGATGTGGCCATTGAAGGCAGCGGATTTTTCCAAGTTCAGCGACCTGATGGAACAATCGCCTACACACGTGCCGGACAGTTTCAGCTCAACAATCAGGGAACGATCGTGACTTCGGATGGCGACCCGATCATTCCAACAATCACGATTCCGGCCAACGCCACGGCTGTGACCGTCACGCAATACGGGGTCGTCAATGCGACGCTTCCCGGACAGCAAAACCCTTCGCAACTGGGTCAGATTCAACTTGCAACGTTTCCCAACCCCGGCGGATTAGAAAGCACGGGATCGAATCTGCTCGAGACCACTCTCAGCTCCGGCAACCCGGTTACGGGCAATCCCGGAGGAACGGAAGGCCTTGGCACTTTGCAGCAGGGATATCTCGAGAATTCGAACGTGGACGTCGTGACGATGTTCGTGCAGATGGTGCTGGCACAAAGAGCTTACGAATCCAACTCCAAGGTTATAAAGGCTGCAGATGATATGTATTCGCAGGTAAACAACATGACCCGGTAGAGAGTAAGCGTTCGGTGTGGACAGTCCCCGCGTGGACTGAAATAAAGGGAGGGGGATTATGGCGGGTAAAAGCGGTTTCGATTGGGTGAAGCCCGGATCGATGCTTTTTCTGATGCTTGCTTCGTGCGGCGCCCACGCCCAGGGCCACTGCGATGTTTCCGCGCGCCAGCGATCCGAGACCGCCGTGCCAACGACTTCCGGAGAAGAGGTAGTTCGCAGTCTCGCAGATCCAAGCAACGGAGATCTTTGGCTCCTATTGCGTAATTCGTGTCATCCCGAAGCACCGGGTCGCCTTATCCTTAATTCCGCGTCGGGGAGTACGGGCGTCAAGCTACGCAAAGAAGTGAAATCTCAAGTGCTTCCCATGATTCGAGGTGGAGATCCGGTTTGGGTGGAAGACCATTCGGCAGTTGTGGACGCGAATTTTGAGACAACAGCGATGAGCTCTGCGGCGGCTGGATCTCCGTTGCTGCTACGTCTTCGAAACGGAAGCCGAGTCATTCGCGCTCTCGCCCTGGCGCCTCATCGCGCCTTGTTTCTGGAGGACGTGGGACAGTGAGCTACTCGATCGTCAGGATTCTGACTGTTTGTGTTGTGACGGTTCTTTTCGGGGCACTTCCAAGTCTTTCCCTCGGTAAGAAAAGCGCACCCATGCCGCAGGTCAGGGCCACTCCACCCGAGGAGTCCCTTAGCGCCTATGTCGACCGCGTGCGCGCACAACAAGCCGCGGTGACGATGACCATGGGGTCAACCTGGAGTCCTGTAGGGCGATTGGTACGTCTGGGCACAGATGCCAAGGCCGTTCGTTTGCACGACGTGGTTTCCATTGTTGTGACTGAGAGTCTGGCGGCTTCAACCGATGGCCAGGTAAAGAATGCGCGGTCGTCGAATGCCACCTCCGGCCTGACCTCGCTCTTCGGAGCTCTCAAAGCTTCTAACGCGCTGCAGAACCTGGTGGGCATGAATGCCGGCTCAGGGCTCGCTGCACAGGGTCAGAGCACGACAAACTCGAGTTTGGTGACGACCTTCGGCGCGGAGGTCATCGATGTGCTCCCGAACGGCATGTTGGTGGTTCAGGCCACGCGACAGCTCACGTTTTCGCAGCAGACTCAGCTCATCAAATTGCGTGGTTTGGTGCGCCCCGAAGATGTGAGCTTTCAAAACCAGATCCTGTCAACCGCCATGACCGACCTGGAGCTCGAGGTGACAGGCAAGGGAATCGTGAATGATTCCACTTACCGCCAGAATCCACTTGTGCGTTTCCTTGAACGAGTGCTCATCTTCTAGGAGTGAGTTATGACGGATTCAAGGTTCACGAGAGACAGGATTCACTGCATCGCATTGTCTGTGCGGGAAACGGAAATGAGTGTGGGAGAAGATGAGGATCTGGTTGAGAGACCGATGCGATCATTCTTCCTGCATTGGAAGTTGCCTGCCGTTTGGGCCCTGTTGATATCTTTCGCTCTTCTTACGGGCGCCGCACCCGCAACGCAAAAGGCTCGGATCAAAGACGTCGCAACCATCGAAGGGGTTCGAGGCAACCAATTGGTCGGTTACGGTCTGGTTGTTGGTCTTCGCGGAACCGGGGATAGTTCGCAAACCGTTTTTCCGGCGCAGACATTAATTTCGGCACTGGAGCGTATGGGAGTAACGGTGCCGCAGACTGGTTCGAACTCAGCCAGCAACATGCAGGTGAAGAACATGGCGGCCGTCTTTGTCGTCGCGACGCTTCCTCCATTCAGCCGTCCCGGCTTCGCGATTGACGTCACCGTCTCCTCCGCCGGCGATGCACGCTCTTTGGATGGCGGGATTCTACTCATGGCTCCCCTCTACGGGACGGATGGCCAGATCTACGCTCAAGCTCAGGGAGCCCTTGTGCTTGGCGGGTATGTTGCAGGGGGAGGAGGCAGTTCTAAGCAGATGAATCACCCCACAACAGCCCGCATTCCCGGCGGAGCGCAGGTGGAGCGCCCGGTTGGTTTCGATCTGAAACAGTTGCACACGGTGCATGTTGTTTTGAACGACGCAGACTTTCACACCTCTGAGAACATGGCCAGAGCGATCGATGACGCGCTCGGATCACCGCGAGCGCATGCCGTAGACAGTAGACGAGTGGATATTCTGGTTGCTCCTGGCGAAGATGTAGCAGAACTCCTAGACCGCGTGGAAGCGGTGGAGATCGAAGTTTATCCGCGGGCAAGGGTAGTTGTGAACGAGCGGACGGGGACTGTGGTGATCGGGGGAACGGTGCGCCTGCAGCCTGTCTCAATTCTTCACGGCGGATTATCGGTGAACGTGCTAACCGAGCCACTCGTCTCTCAACCAAGCCCCGGTGCGCAGGGAACGACGCAGGTCATTCAACAGACAACTATCCAAGCGCAGGACAGGCCTGTGAATCGGATCGATCTCAAAGAGGGCGCTACAGTCGAAGACCTGGTCCAGGAATTGCAGCGGACCGGCGCCGGCGCGCGGGATGTGATCTCCATTCTGCAGGCCATGAAGGAGGCGGGCGCTCTCGAGGCTGACCTGGAAGTACTGTGAGTTTCAAAGAACCGAAGGGATTCGTAAAGCACAAGACGACAGAGGATGGGGATACATGAGTGGACACGGTGTGATGGCAGCTCAAGCTTCGACCGAGGGTACAACGCCGCCTCAACCCCGACTGGTACGCGCGGCCCATGAGTTCGAAGCGCAGATGATGAAGGAGTTGATAAAGCCGCTGAATGGTGGCAGCGCACTGAATGGCTCAGATCTGGGAAAGGAGGAGGATGCGGGATCAGCCAGCGCGCTTGGCGAGTTTGCCTCAGAAGCTTTGGGGCGTGCTCTGAGCGAGGGAGGAGGATTCGGGATCGCTGCCAGCATACTGAAGCGACTTTCGCCTCCCGGTAACCAAAACGGGACGATTCCAGTAACTGGAAATCTGCGCGGCAATACTGAAATGAAAAAGGCTTAATGACTGAAGTGATTAGGCCGACCGACGATATATTCATTGAGGAGTGATCGGTATGGATATCCGCAGCAGTCTCGATGGATTGAAGAACCTTCTGGGTGTGAGTTCTCCGGCGCCTTCGACGACGCAATCAAAGCCGGTGAACGCGGAGAGCGCGACCGCGTTGACGCGAGATTCGGCGACGCTGAGCAGCGCAGCAAACGAGGTGGCATTGACCGCGACTGACTCAGACGTAAGGACCGAGAAAGTGACGAGTGTTCAAATGGCGCTCGCCGCTGGCACCTACGATGTGTCGACCTCTGCCGTTGCTTCAAAGATGGTGGACGCGATGCTGAGCGACTCCTCTTAGCGCAGCCAAGGTGGATGGAAAATCCCAAACACAATCAATGATGGCTTGCTCTCGCTGTTGCTAAGGCGCTTATCAGGCCCTCTAGCGCTGCAATCGTCGGCAGATACATGGGCGAGAGAAACGAACGGGAAATGATCAGCCAGATTGGTCGAAATCGCCGATACATTGAACTGAAGGATTTTATCCGCGAGGCGTCGCGCGCTCTGGCTAAGCTCGATGCCGACCGGTTGAGCGAGCTCAGGTCGCTGTTTCAGGAATTGAGTCGTGTTGCGGCGGAGGTGGACGTGAAGGGCCAGGCGCGGCTGACTCTGCAGGTTCGCGATGCTTCAAAGGAGATGAAGGTGTTCGCGAGGGTCATCGAGGCAACACGAGACAACTTGCAGGTCCTGTATCGTTTGCGCGATTCGAGGGACGGAAACTTGGAGTACAGCGCCTTCCTGAGAGGTGCAGGAGTGTTCCGAGGGAGTTCAAATGGGAACGATTAGTTCCGCATTTGCCATGACGACGGGGGCTCTAGAAGCTGATCAGGCTGCGTTGAATGTTGTGGCAAACAACGTTGCGAACGCAAATACCCCCGGTTACACGGAAGAAACTCCTACCTGGCAAGAGAATGATCCAATCACGTTGAACGGTTCTTCTTCCGGCAGTGGCCCCACAGAGACGGGGGCCAGTTCAATGCGGGATCGCGTGCTAACCGAGCGGATCGATCAGCAGCAGCAACTGGCCTCAGCGTCGGGCACGCGTCTCACCGCGCTCAACTCGATCCAAGCCCTGTTCTCAGTCGATTCTGGCACGTCAACGTCGTCCGCAGGCGATATCGGCAACGATCTGACTTCCTTCTTCGATTCCTTCTCATCTTTGGAAGGCAATCCAACGAGCAGTTCGCTGCGCCAGGAGGTACTCTCGGCGGCGTCAACATTGGCGAGCGACGTCTCGGGGGCAGCAAGCAGTCTGGCTTCGCAGAAGGTGGCTCTCAACCAGGAGGCCTCAGGCGTGGCCAGCCAGGTGAATGCTCTGACCGCGTCTATTGCGCAGCTGAATACCCAGATTCAGACAACGTCGCCCGATTCCGACGCGGGAACTCTCGAAGATCAGCGCGAAGAGGACGTGAGCCAACTATCCCAATTCGTGGGGATCAATCAGATAACGACGGAGAATAACGGTCTTTCAATCACAACCACGTCAGGCGCCACTCTGGTTTCAGAGGGATCGAGCAACCCGATCGAGACCGGTTTACAGGACGGGGTTACGCACTTTTTGGTGGGAGCCACAGATGTGACCGCGGGGTTGACAACCGGCGGAGGTCAGTTGGGCGGGTATCTGACAGCGCGCGACATCGACATTCCGAGCGTGACGGCATCGCTTGACCAACTCGCATACAGTGTTTCGACGCAGGTGAACGCACTGAACAATGCCGGAACGGACATGGATGGCGATTCTGCAAATGCCGGAAACATCTTCTCTGAGTCAAAGCAAGTTGCAGGGAGCGCGCTTTCGATGGGCGTTGTCATGACGGATCCTAACCACATTGCAGCAGCGGCAACGGGTGAGGGAACCGGTGGAAGCGCGAATGCGGCGGCGATAGCGGCTCTAAGCAAGGCTTCGTTTGTAAATGGCCAGACTCCGAGCGACTACTATTCGAGCTTTGTATCTTCTCTGGGCGCAACCGTTACAGAGGTCTCGACGGAGAATACGGCGCAGAATGCATCGGTAACCCAGCTTCAGACGCAGAACGATTCGCTTTCCGCGGTCAATCTGAACGATGAAGCCTCAGCGATGACTACGCTGGAGCGGAGTTATCAAGCGGCATCCCAGGTGTTTTCGATGTTAAATACGATCATTGCTTCCGCGTTGAACCTGGGAGACCAAACGACGGTTTCGTAAGAGCAATTTGAGCGAGGGATTTTGAACCCGGAATCTCGCAGAGAATAGCCGAGGACGAGGCAGGGAAGGACAACGGTGCAATTCGATCCCAATTTTACTGTTAACCTTGTGAACTCGCTTAATAATGCTCAGGCTAATTCTCAACAATTGTCGTCGGAGCTATCGAGCGGTGTGCGGGTAACTTCGTTGAGCGACGATCCGGTGGCGGCCGGCGAAAATGTGGTCTTGCTTAATCAGATTCAAGAGGATGATTCTTTTACGACCAGTTCGAACCTGGTGACAGGCCAGTTGCAGGTGGCCGATTCAAGCTTGGGCAGCGTGGTGACCGAATTGACTTCGGCTATTTCGCTGGCGACAAGCGCGAACAACGGCACGATGAATTCCTCGGACGTAAAGTCCATTTCGAGCCAGATTGCGGGAATTCTCGACGAGGTGGAATCCCTGGCCAACACGAGCTACCAGGGCCAATATATTTTCGCTGGAAGCCAGACATCAACCGCGCCGTTTAGCACTTCGAGTTCGACTTCGCCGGCGGTCACTTCGTATAACGGTGACCAGGACGTGAGCTATCTGGAGGCGCCCAACGGGCAAAAGATCCAGTTGAATGTTCCTGGGAGCCAGATATTTCTGGGAAGCGGGTCGAATAGCGTTTTCGCGGCGCTGAACAGCCTTGTAGCGGACTATGCGAGCGGCACGGTGAATACGACGCAAGCAGTGAGCGATACGCAGGCACTGAGCACTGCATTGAATTACGTTTCGCAACAACGCGTCACCGTAGACAACTCCATGAGCCAGGTGACTGCCGCGTCGAATGCTGCAACAAGCGACAAGACGCAGTTGACCGCAGCGCAAACCGATCTTTTGCAAGCCGATGTGGCGCAGGTTTCAACCCAGCTTTCGCTCTCGGAGACGCAACAAACCGCGCTCGAAGATGTGATCGCGCAGATGGAGTCCTCGTCGAACAGTCTCTTTGCAAAGCTCGCATAGATCCGATTGACGGAAGCGTTCAGTTCTCTCCTTTCCGTACGCTGGGCCGTCTATACTGAGTGCAAAGGGCCGATCTTGCTCGCAGCGCTTCGATTTCTATGGAATGCAACGCGCGGTCATCGACTGACGCCATGGCGGAGCGAATATCTTCGCTGGCGGGTCGAGACGTATTCCGGCCAGCGAGCCGAGACTCTAACAGCGAAAAAGATATTCAAATTCATGTGGACGTCTCGCTGGGAACTGCTGAGCTTTCTGGCGTGGACGGGCCGTGTGGACAGAGAAGCGCGCAAGCAAACCTAAGACCTGGTCATCGTTTCTTACTCTGTTATCGAATCTCAGCAAATTAATCCCTTTCTTCCGGAGTTCTGGCAGCATGAAACTTTTCCTATCCGCCCTGGCAGGCTTGCTGGTGCTGCCTTTGCTGCAAGGGGCAGCCGCGCAGCAACAGATTCCTCCGCCAGAACCTCCCCAACCGCTTCCCGGGACCCAGGCGATCGAGCCAACCTTGCGCGTGACCACCAACGAGGTGCTGGTGCCGACGCTTGTGGAGAAGAAGGACGGCGACGTTGTCTACGGATTGAAGCCGGACGATTTCATTCTTGAAGACAATGGCGTGCGGCAGAAGATTCGGGTGCAGGAGGAGATGGATTCGGCTCCGGTGGCGTTGGTGGTTGCGGTGGAAGAGGGCGGCGTGAGCGCGCTGGAGTTCGACAAGTTTTCAAGACTTGGTCCATTACTCGATTTGTTTCTCGCCGATCACCGCAGCGAGGCGGCATTGGTTGGATTCGATTCGCATCCGCATCTGATTCACGATTACACCCATTCGAGCGAAGACCTGGGCGAATCGCTGAAGCACCTGGAACAGGGTAATGGCGGCGACGCGATTCTGGACACGGTGAGTTATGGAGTGGAACTGCTGGAGGACCAGCCGAAGGAATATCGGCGGGTTCTGCTGCTGGTGAGCGAAGAGCGCGACCACGGGAGTAAGCACACCAAGCCGGAACAACTGGTGAAAGAGATCGGGCGATCGGATGTGCTGGTGTTGAGCGTTTCGTTCTCTCCCGTGAAGGCGGAATTTCTGCATGACGTGAAGGATTCGGGCGACAACCGGACGATGAGTTTGTTTTCGACGGTCGCGATGATTGTGCAGGCGTTCAAAAGAAACGTGGCCAAAGAAGTTGCGCACATGAGCGGTGGCGAGTACACGCGGTTCACCTTCGATAAAGGCTTTGAGCAACGGGTTGTGGATGCGGCGAAGCATGTGCGGAACCGGTATTTGATCACGTTCAGCCCTTCGGCTCCGACGCCTGGACTGCATACGATTCGGGTGCAGACAGCTCAGGATTACGGAGCGCGGATTGTGGCGCGGGCCAATTATTGGCTGGCGATGCCATAAATCCGGGAGAAAACAGGTAGAAACCCAATCAGAAAGCTGCTATTCACTGAATACGCAGTCTTTTTAGCATCTAACTCTCCTGGAATTAGCGATTTGCAGCTAAATAGGGGGAGGGGTGGGGGTTGCTTTACTTTGGGTTTTTGCTCCGACCGAAACGGTGGAAAGGGCGACCTGGGCGGCGTAGAGAAGTTTGGTGCCGGTGTCTGGCTTGATGGCACCGAGAAGAATTCCGTAGCCGATGCAGGCGATGAAGTTGCAGATATTTTGATAGCCAGACAGCGGGGGAAGTGCGAGGCGGAAAATCATGGCAGCATTACGCCTGGCGATGACCCCGGTCTTGTTTTGCTTCAGGGCCAAATCCAGAGATCTAGCGTAGACCATATCGCAAAACCTGACGGATAAGTTTTCCAGGGCGGGATTAATGTAATAGTCCCAGAGTACTTTATCTTCTAATTTGGGTGAAATTGGCTCGATCAAGTGAGGTCTCCTGGAGTGGAATTTGAATTACGGGATGATTGTGCGCCTGGAGGGGGTAATTCTCTGCAAACCACCTGCGGTGGGGCAGACGCTCGCTCTTCGCTCGCGGGAGGGGCGTGCTCCGCTGAGTCACGATTTGATGCGATTGGTTAGATTTCCAGCCGGATATCGAAATCCTCGTCGGATTTATTGATGCCAGTGGAGCCTTCACGCCGGCCCGTCCGGGACGGCGGTCTTGTCGGCGGGTGTGGTTCCACGGGTTTCACCCGTGGCTATCGTCATGCGCTCCCTCCGGGCACCTGCGGTGCGGCGGACGCTCGCTTTTCGCCCGCAGGAGGTTCGTGCTTTCCCACCCATTCCGCGATGAGGCCTGCGGAATGGATGGGGCACCCGCTCGGTCTGTTCTCCGGCGAGGCGGCTTTGCTGCGCGCCTTGAGGCGAAGCGGAAGCCTTCACGCCGGCCCGTCCGGGACGGCGGTCTTGTCGCCGGGTGTGGTTCCACGGGTTTCACCCGTGGCTATCGTCACGCGCTCCCTCCGGGAGGGCACCTGCGCTGCGGCAGGCGCTCGCTTTTCGCTCGCAGGCACCTGCGGTGCGGCGGACGCTCGCATTTCGCTCAGAGGAGGTTCGTGGGCAAGCGACCCGGCTTCACGTCCCCGCCCAGCACATTACCGGAGTGTAGCCGCCCAACACTTCGCAGTGATGTGGGTCACACGTAACCTGTGGAAGAACCCGCATGATCAATTCACGCTTACGCAGAGGAGTCGAATCTCTCAGCAAAGGGCCACGGTTCACCCATGAGCAAAACGCACTTTCTTCTCACGTTAATGCGAGCAGAGATCGACAAGCTCGAAAAACTGCAGCGACTCCAAGCGAGGTTCCACGCCACGCCTCCCCTAGAGCGGCCAGCCGTCCAATGCAGGATCGACGTCACCATGGAAGAGATTGCCAGCCTAGGCCGATCAGTGCAGATGTGCAGGGCCGCGAAGGCCGCGGCCTAGGGGCACCGCGAATAAACAGCCGTGGATACACCAGACTTATAGTTCTACAAGGAACTCGCTGCGCTCGATCAGTTCTCCGGCCAGGCGGCTCTGCTGCGCGCCGCCGCCCAACCCCACAGTAGGCGGGCCCCCTCCGCTGCGCTCCTTTGAGGGCAGCGGGAGCCTTCACGCCGGCCCGTCCGGGACGGCGGGTCTCGTCGGTAGGTGTGGTTCCACGGGTTTCACCCGAGGCTATTTTCCTGCGCTCCCTACCGGGAGGCTACCTGCGGTGGGGCGGACTCTACGCTGTTCGCTCGCATGGAGTTTGTGGTTTCCCACCCCTGCCGCGATCGAACTGCGTCAAGGATGGGGTACCCGGCACGACGGCAGGCCAGGAGCGTGGCGTGGGGCAGGGCGTTCATGGTAATCTCACAAAAGACACTTAAGAGTGGACCTGAGAAGACAAGAGGAGTAACACACGCCGTGCTGGCGACTGCAAAGAAAACATCCCTGATTGAACGTTTCCGGACTCATGAATCGGACACCGGCTCGCCGGAAGTCCAGATTGCGATTCTGAGTGAGCGGATTGGCGAACTGACCGAGCATTTCAAAACGCACAAGAAGGATCACGCATCCCGGCGAGGTCTTTTGCAGTTGGTCAGCAAGCGCCGCCGTCTGCTGGACTACCTGAAGACGCACGATACGGACCGCTATCGGGACGTGATCGGCAAACTCGGTATCCGCAAGTAGCCCGAAAGCCAACATTGAACTGGAAGCGCCCAGACCGCGTATGGGTCATGGCCTGTGTTCCACCCAGGAATTTGGGCCATGGTGTACCTGGCGACATTGAACCGCTGTCAGGACCTGCGCACAGCTATCGGCTGAGCGCGGCGCGGAGATGCGTCCCTCGGGGGCTAAAGCCCAGCGTGCCTTCTGAAGGATTTGACGTACGGGCTGAAGCCCGTACCCTTCAAAAACAGTGGCCACGACAGGCTGCTCCCGCAGCCTGTGATTTTCTCGGGCTGTACTGCGGCGATCACGACTTTCTGACGCTATTCAGCGCACCCCATCTACAAGTTTCCCAAGCGAAAAAAACGAAACGAGGACTCTATGTCTAAGCATGAAGTAGCTGTCGAGCTTGCCGGCGGCAAGCGGTTGGTTTTTGAGACCGGCCGCATGGCCAAACAAGCCTCTGGCGCGGCGCTGGTGACAACGGGCGAAACCGTTGTTCTGGCAACCGCCGTAGCCTCACCGGATCCCCGGGAAGGCATTGATTTTTTTCCACTCACCGTGGATTACCGCGAGTACACCTATGCCGGCGGACGCATTCCGGGCGGCTTCATCAAGCGTGAAGGCCGTCCGAGCGAAAAAGAAGTGCTGACGTGCCGTCAGATTGACCGCCCGATCCGCCCGCTTTTCCCTGATGGATTCCGCAACGAGACGCAGGTGATTGCGCTGGTTTTTTCGGCCGACAAGGAAAACGATCCCGATGTGGTGGGCATTAACGCCGCAGCCGCCGCTCTGGCACTGTCGGACATTCCATTCAGCGCCACGGTGGGCGCGGTTCGCGTGGGCCGGGTGAACGGCGAGTTCGTGATCAATCCCACATATACTGAGCGCAATGAGACCACGGTGAACATCATGGTTGTCGGTCACAAGGACGGCATCGTGATGATCGAGTCGGGTGCGAAGGAAGAGACGGAAGAGGTTATTCTGGCTGCCATCGAATTCGCTCATGTCGAGATCAAGAAGATTGTGGCCGCGATTGACGAGCTGGTGAAGGTTGCCGGCAAGCCGAAGCGGGCATTCACGGCTCCGACGACGGATGAGGCTTATTACGAAGAGTTGAAGGCTAAGATCGGCGACAAGCTGAAGGACGCGCTGGATACCAAGAAATACGGCAAGACGGAGAGCTACGGCCTGATCAAGCAGATCAAGGACGCGCTGGCGGCGGAGCTTCCGGCAGACGATCCGACGGCGAAGAAGAAGCTTTCGACCTATTACGAACTGCTGCGCGAGCGGACATTCCGCGAGCAGGTAACGAAGGAACGGATTCGCCCGGATCGGCGTGCGTTTGACGAGATTCGCGAGATCACGATTGAGACCAGCGTTCTGCCGCGCACACACGGTTCGGCGTTGTTCACGCGCGGCGAGACGCAGGCACTCGTGACGGCGACGCTGGGCACCGCCGACGACGGGCAGCGGTTGGAGAGCTATGAAGGCGAGAAGAAGAAGAACTTCATGCTTCACTACAATTTTCCTCCGTTCAGTGTTGGTGAGACGGGACGTATGACGGGCACGGGCCGCCGCGAGATCGGTCACGGGGCGTTGGCGGAGCGGGCGATTACGGCAGTTCTTCCCAGCGCGGAAGAGTCGCCGTACAGCATCCGCATTGTGTCGGACATTCTGGAGTCGAACGGATCTTCGTCGATGGCTTCGGTGTGCGGCGCGAGTCTGGCGCTCTATGACTCGGGCATCAAGTTGAAGGGCTCGGTGGCGGGCGTGGCGATGGGCCTGGTGAAGGAAGGCGACGACTACGC
>Ga0182016_10001792_pt1 | contig 25745 bp, 19 predicted proteins | sample 712S2MmetaG_FD_120491 | JGI IMG/M metagenome (GOLD analysis project Ga0182016, IMG submission 120491) | Permafrost microbial communities from Stordalen Mire, Sweden - 712S2M metaG | ecosystem: Environmental > Terrestrial > Soil > Wetlands > Permafrost | place: Sweden: Stordalen | collected...
TATCCTGCGGCGCCGCGCCAGATTTCGGACAGAGAAGACCGCGTCGAACTCGGCTTTTGCGCGGGATCGTAACGGGATTATTGATTCTTTTGCGCGCGATGAGTCGCTCGACGCAATTTTGAACCGGGTCTGCGCCCTGGTGGAAGTCTACCTGCCCGGCAGCACCTGCCGCATTGAGTTGATCCGCGAGGGTGGGGTAGCGCGCGAAGATCCTGTCGAAGGCATCCCGGTTTTGGCTTTAGACGGGAAAACGGTCGCCGTGATGCGCGTGGAAGGCCAGGAGAACACCGAGGAGAATAGCGTCCTGCTCGAAGAGATCAGACGTCTGACGGCACAGGCTGTTGAGCAGCGCCGTGTTTATGATCGCCTGTTACGTCAGTCGCCGCAGGGCATGCTCGAGGGAATCGTGGACCGCGTGCTGCTGGATCAGCGGCTGGACGCGGCATTGAGCCGTGCGCGAATCCACGGGCACGAAGTCGCCCTGATTCATGTAGGCCTCGAGAGTTTTGAGGATATCAATGAGCTGCTGGGAGCGGGCGCGGCGGAAATCGTACTGCATTGCGCGGCGTTCCGGCTGCTGGCATGCACCCGGCCAAGCGATCACGTCGCGCGCATCGGGCGCGATGAGTTCTCGGTGATCCTTACCGAATTGCATAATCGGGCGAGTGCCGAGGAGGTAGCCCGGCGGATCGTGAAAAGTCTGGATGCTCCCATCGGCGTGGAACACGCCAACATTCACGTCGGGGCCGCCGTGGGTATCTGCCTGTTCCCCGATCAGGCCGCCGACCCCGGGGAGATGCAGCGCCGTGCGCATCTGGCGATGTATGCCGCAAAAGCGGGGTCCGAATCGCAGTATGTCTTCTACCGGGATGAAGCGGAGGAACCGTCCCCCACCGACAATCTTCTGGTTCTGAGTGCGGCAGTAGTGCGAAACCCTACGGAATCGAGCGGCCATCCGTTAGACTGGGTGTAACGGAGCCCCATCGAATGCCCTTGAAAGCCGCCGCGCCGCTCTGCGCACGCGCGTTGATCGCCGTTGCCGCGTGTGGCGCTCTCGCGTCCGGTGCGTCAGATTCCGAACGCCCCAAATCCGGGCCAGTTGCCGTTCTCAAGGCTTCCGAAGTGAAGCCGGGGATGCACGCCATCGGCTGGACGGTCTTTGAAGGTACCGAAGCCGAGCCCGTTCCGATCGAAATCATCGGCGCGTGGAAGAATATGTGGGGTCCCGGGCAGGACATCATCATCGGGAAGATGGGCGGCCGCGCGGCGCGCACCAATGTCGCCGGGGGAATGAGCGGCAGTCCTGTTTATATTGACGGCAAACTGATTGGCGCGGTGGCGCTTCGGCTCAGCGTATTTTCGCCGGACGCGATCTGCGGGATCACGCCGATCGAGCTGATGCTCGAAATCAACGACCTCGATAAAACGAGGCCGAGCGACACGAAAGCTCCAGGCCCGGGGCAGCAAGTCGCCGGCCTCAACCCCGCTCCGGATTTCCTTCACAATGCCGCGATGGTACCGATCGACACGCCGATCAGCTTTGCCGGATTTTCCCAGGAAACCATGAACGCGTTCGCGCCCACTCTGCAGCAGATGGGCATCGCAACAGTGGCGGGCGGGGCAGGCAGCTCCCTGCGCGGATCTAAGCCGGCGGCGGATTGGAAGACTTCGCTGCGGCCTGGCGAGTCTGTCGCCGGGGTCCTTGTTTCCGGAGACATGAGCATGACCGGGCTTGGCACGGTTACCTATAACGACGGCAAACGGATACTGGCGTTCGGGCACCCGTTCTTCAATCTCGGACCGGTCGACATGCCGATGAGCAAGGGCGATGTGCTGATGGTGCTTTCCTCGGCCTACCAGCCCAATAAGCTGGCCAACGCCACGGAAATTGTGGGGGCGCTGCGTCAGGATCGCCATAGCGGCATCATGGGCACTCTGGGCGAGGAAGCGCCGATGATTCCCGTCACCGTCACGGTGCGCTCGCTGAACGTGGACGGGTCGGCTCGCGCCGAAAAGAAGTTGCACTTCCACGTCTTCCAGCAGCAGAAGTGGACGCCCTATCTGATGATGATGACGCTGTTCAACTCACTCTCCGGCTTGAACGAATTCAGCGAGGAAGCCACTTACCGTCTGAGCGGCAAGATCGGGTTTGAGGGAGGCCAGGCACCCGTGGAACTGAACACCATGCAGACATCGGGCGAACTACCTGCGCCCGCGCCCATGATGCTTGCCGGATGGTGGGGCGACCATTTTAACCGCCTCTACGTGAACAACGTCGAAAATCCGAACATCAAGGATGTGAACGTCACCGTGGACCTGCTTCCGGAGCGGCGCCTGGTTTCGATCGAAAGCGCGTGGATTTCGTCGAACGAAGCCCGCCCCGGGGACGAACTGCCGGTCAAGGTGTTTCTGCGCGCCTATCGCGGGGAGCGCATCGAACGCCAGTTCACCATCAAACTTCCTCCGGGGATTGCAAAAGGGGAGCACCGCATCCTGCTGAGTGACGCGGAAACCTTGAACCGGGTTCAAAACGTGATTGAAGCCGGCAACCATTTCATCGATATTTCCCAGACGGTTTCGCTGCTCAATCAGGAGCGCAGCAACGACCGGCTCTATATTTCGCTGCTCGAATCGAGTCCCACGGCCTACTACGACGATAAGACTCTTCCCAATTTGCCGCTTTCCGTGCTGAACGTGATGCAGTCCGGGCGCTCTCTAAACCGCGAACTCACGACCCTTCCGGAAACCGCTTCGGAACAGATGTCGCTTCCTTTCGACTACGTTGTCGCGGGAAGTTACACGCTGAAAGTGGACGTCAAGTAACTACACGACAAATGAATCGAACCCTGATCCGTGCGGCCGCCTGCGCCGCCATCCCCGTCATTTGCCTGGGCGTCTCCACACGCACCTGGCTGTGTTCCACGTACTCCGATTTTGAGAAAGGCGAACTGAAAGGCGTATCGCTGCGCAGCGACGGGCGCGTCACGCTGGCTCCCAAGACCACGGAGCTTTTCGATTCCAGCCTGGCCTATCTCTGGGCGCTGGCGCGCGATTCGAAAGGCGTTCTCTATGCCGGCGGCGGCCCGGGCGCGCGCGTCTACAGATTCTCCGACGACAAGGCGGAAAAGATCGCCGAGTTCGACGCGGTGGAAGTTCATGCGCTGGCGATCGATAAACAGGACCGCGTCTACGCGGCCACGTTCCCCGACGGGCGGGTGTACCGGCTCGCTCCCGGTAACCAGCCTGGCGGGAAGGCTGTGGAGTTTTATAACCCCAAGTGCAAATACATCTGGTCGATGCTGTTCGACCCCGCGGGAAATCTGTACATCGCGACCGGAGACGAGGGGAAGATTCTTCGCGTAACGCCCGATGGCAAAGGCGAGGTGTTCTTCGGGAGCGAAGACACGCACGCTCGCACCATGGCGTTTCGAGGGACCGATCTCATCGTGGGTACAGATCCCACGGGCCTTGTGATCCGGGTTTCGCCGGAGGGCCGCGGATTCGTACTTTACCAGTTGCCCAAGCGCGAAGTGACCGCCGTAGCTGTTGCGCCCGATGGGAGTATTTACGCGGCCGGCGCAGGCGCACAGCAATCGAGCGGCAGTCCTGGCGCCCTGCTCGCCGCCATCGTGGCTTCCACTGCCGCGACGCGCGCGGCAGCTGGTCCGTCCGCGCCCGGCGCGCCCGTTGTGCAGGCAACGCCCAGTGCGGAAGCCCCGGCGATGCCGCGCGCCGCCGCGTTAACGGGAGGCTCAGAGGTTTACCGCATCGACCCGAGCGGCCTACCCGGGAAAGTCTGGAGCGATTCTCACGATGTGGTCTATTCCATCGCGTTCGACCGCAACGGCCATGCCATTCTCGGCTCAGGAAATAAGGGCACTTTGTACCGCATCGACTCGCCGTCCCTGTACACCGCGCTCGCTGTTGTCAACGTGAATCAGATCACCGCGCTGCTTGCCTCCCCGGATGGGGCTATCGCGGCGGCCTGCGCCAATGTCGGCAAGGTTTTCGCATTCGGCCCGGGAACAGAGACGGAAGGTACCGTCACCAGCGAGGTTTTCGATTCAGGAGTGTTCTCCTCATGGGGCCGGCTGATCGCTTATGGCGATACGCCGCAGAGTTCCGTCAAGCTGGAATCGCACAGCGGCAATCTCGATCGGCCGCGCAATTACTGGAGTGACTGGTCCACTTCCGAACCGCCTGCTTCGCGGTTCATCCAGTGGCGCGCCACGCTGAGCGGGAACGACGCTCACCTCGATTCCGTGGAGCAAGCGTACCTGTCGCGGAACGTCGCACCACGCATCGAGGAGATTGAAGCCACGCCCGCGAATTACAAATTCCCCGCGCCCCTGGTGGCTTCGATTCTTCAGCGCGTGCCGCAGTCGATTTCTCTTCCGCCGATCGGCCATCACGCCTCGCCATCGTCCTTGTCTTCCGGAGAAGCCGACGCATCGTCCATGACCTGGGCCAAGGGATGGATCGGGGTGCGCTGGACCGCTGCTGACGAAAATAACGACCCTCTCACGTACACCCTTCAGATTCGAGGGGTTGACGAAACGGCATGGAAACCGTTAAAGGAAAAACTAGGCGAGCGCCATTACTCCTTTGATTCGACAGCGTTTCCAGATGGCGAGTACCGCATCCGCGTGATGGCGAGCGACCAGCCGGGCAACACGGCCGGGAACGCGCTCACGGGCGAACTGGATTCCAGCCCTCTGTTGATTGACAACACGCCTCCGGTTATTTCAGGGCTGACATCGAAAGGCTCGACGATTTCCTGGAAGGCCGCCGACGCGCTCAACATCATCAAGCGCGCCGAATACTCTCTGGATGGCGATGACTGGATGCTGATCGACCCGGTCTCGCATCTTTCGGATTCCAAGACGCTCCAGTACTCACTCACGTTATCCGGCGTCGCCGACGGGGATCACATCATCGCTGTCCGCGTTACCGACGACTACGAAAACACGAGTGTCGAGAAAATCAGCGTACACTAATCAGGTTGACTCCAACTTCTGAACAGAAAGCCACGCCGCCACGAATCGCAGTCGTCATTGTGTCCCGCAACTCCGCCGATGCTCTGTTGCGCAGCCTGACCGCTCTTTACGGACGCGGGCTGTTTCTCATCGTGGTGGACTGCGGGTGGGGCGACACCAGCGGCCTCGATGAGCGGTTCGCGGGCGTCCGCTTCATTCGATTGCCACGCGACTTCGGCATGACCAAAGCGCTGAACCTGGGCATTCGCGCCGCCGAAACGGAGTACATCGCCCTCGTGACGCCCGAAGTGGAGATTACGGCGGAGGTTCTGGAAACGCTGGCCAACACGCTGGACGCCGAGCCTTCCACCGGCGCCGTGTGCCCGCTGCTCATCGGGAGCCCCGATCAGGTTTCCGATCTACCCACAAAAAGCTCGGTGGAACCGCGGTTGCGCCCTGCCCGGGCAGGCGAACGGGTGCCCTGCGCCAGCATCCGCGCCATTATGTTTCGCTCCTTCTTTCTGCGCGCTCTACGCGAAATCGACGAGCGGTACGGCGACTATGGGCCGGATATTGAACTCGCGCAGCAGGTCCGGCGCAACGGAAAGACCATCCTGATCCACCCAACGGCAACCGCCGTTTGTCATCCGGCCGCCGCGCCCACGGGAACCGCCGTGGACGCCGACCATGAACTGGGGCTCTCCCGTTTTCTCTCGAAGCATTATGGGTTCTGGACAGGGATTTTCTATCTGGCCGGGCGTATCTTTGCCGCCTTGTTCAGCTTGCGCCTGGTCAAAGCCTGGTTGTTGATCAACCGGACCAAAATCGACGGCGGTTAGGGCGCCGCGAGACTCTGCACGAAATCCGCGCTCACCGGCCAGCGCCCGAATACATGCGAGCCGGATTGCTCAAAGACGCCGGATCGCAACAACCCGGCGACTCCGCTTGCATCGCGGGGAAGCACGTTAGTCAGCGTCCGCAGCTGCATGGTGAGCGCACCGGCTTGTTGCGCATCGCGGCAAACGGCATCGAGGCGCGCTTCAAACGCGGACCCGGAAGGGCCGGCCGTCAGCGTCACGCGGTTTGCTCCGGTCAGGGCGGAGGCAAATTCAGCGAAGTTGCGGGAGCCTCGTAACGCGCCCGTGCTCAACGTCATCCACAGAGGCGCGACCGGCACATCGACGTCGCTCTGCGGGCCCAGCTTCTGCAGACGCGCCGCGGCGGTATCGTCGGGCGCCACCGCCAACGCCATCAAATTGCGCTTGAGAGGGAAAAAGGAAATGTGCCGGTTGGGCGTGCTGCCGACCACACGGCACAAGTGATCGAAGCAAGAACCCTTCTGCTTCAGGACATACTCCTCGAGTCTGGCCCAATTGAAAGTGCCCTTGATCAGGAAGAACTCGCCATCGGGCGCGAAGGAAGCCAGCACGGAATCGAGATCGCGCTTATAATCGAACCCGGTTTCCTGAACGAATGCAAGATACTCGGGTTCCTCCGGGGTCTTGGCATGGTCCAGCCACTGGACGAACCCGCCGCTGCGAAGCGCATCGAAATCGATGCCTACCACGGCGGCGTCCTGCGTGGGGAGCCTGTTGAGCAGTGACTCGGGGTCGGTCCAGATGCGGCCGTTCCACAAAGCGCTGCCCACCATGCCGCCCAGGATCGAAACGCCCACGCCGAGGATCGAAAGCATTTTGGCGCGGCGGCTCATGGGCATCCGCCTAGCCTACCAGCGCCGGTTCGCCCACGCGGCTTTCATTCCACAGGGCCACATATGGTTTGAGGTCTTCCATCATCCTGCGGAACTGCTCCACGGTGAGCGACTGCGCTCCGTCACTGATGGCCTTTTCCGGGTTCGGGTGTACTTCGACAATGAGCGCATCCGCCCCGATGGCCACGGCCGCGCGGCTGAGCGGCGGAACCAGGCTGCGCTTTCCAGCCGCATGGCTGGGGTCGAGAACCACAGGAAGATGCGTCAATTCATTCAGCACCGGGACCGCCGAAATATCGCAGGTATTCCGCGTGGCTGTTTCGAACGTGCGGATGCCGCGCTCGCACAGCATTACATTGGGGTTGCCGTGGGCGACGATGTACTCAGCGGACATTAACAATTCCTTGATGGTGGAACTTAGCCCGCGCTTGAGCATTACAGGCCGGCCGCAGCGCCCCAGCGATTTCAGCAGTGCGAAGTTCTGCATGTTGCGCGCGCCCACCTGCATGATGTCGGCGTATTCGGCTACCAGGCCGACATCGGCGTCGCTCATGATTTCCGTGATGATGGCGAGTCCGGTGGCTTCCCGCGCCTTGGCGAGCAACTTCAGTCCGGCGCCTTCCATACCCTGGAAATCGTAGGGCGACGTACGCGGTTTGAAAGCTCCGCCGCGCAGAATTTTTGCGCCGGCGGCTGCGACGCCTTCGGCCGATTCCATGATCTGCTTCTCGCTCTCGACGGAACAGGGTCCGGCCATCACGATGAACTCGTCTCCACCGATCTCCAGGTTGCGCACGGCGATCCGGCTGCGGTCTTTCTGGAATTCCTTGCTCACGAACTTGTAAGGCGCGGAGATGCGCATGGCGCGCTCGACGCCGGGAGTGGCTTCGAGCGATTCCAGGCATTGCGTGACGTCGCCCACGCCCACCACGCCGATGACCACGCGCTCTTCACCCACAATGGAGTGGACCTTGTAACCAAAATCGTTCACTATCCGATCGCAGACATGCTCGATCTCTTCTTTCGTCGCGTGCTGTCGCATGGAAATAATCATTTTCTTGCTCCTGTTCCAAATACGAATCAAATGCAAAAAGCCCACCCTCGCTGGAGAGTGGGCTTTTGCGAAACCTGTTGACTGCTTTTCAGCTAGACGCCACTCTCAGTTTGGAGGTGAGTACCAAAATCGAAACGTAAAGTGGACGTTGCCGTAATTCATCGAATCCGTATGATATCAGAGTTACCGATGGGCGGGTCGCTTGTGCTCCGCTTGTGCTCCGCTGGAACGTATCTCAAAAAGGTTTTTTTTTCAAAACAGGCCTTCCCGCGTGCAAAGCAAAGTTTATCTCCCGCCGGTCGCCAGCAGGCGATGGGGCACATTCGCTTGCTCACCTCACGATGGAGTAGACCTTGTATCCAAAATCGTTCACTATCCGAGCCGCTCCTCGTCGCCCGAACGCAAATCACTTGGTTCACGTCGAAAGCGAAAGGCCCACCCTTGCTGGAGAGTGGGTTTTTGCAAACCAAAATTTCTCTGTATCTAGCTGATTTATTGTGTGCTTACACGGGATGCCCAGGTGAGCACCGGTGATTTTCGATCGAGGGCGAGAAGCGCTTCCAACCGTACGAAAAACGAAATGTGCGGAACGAAGCCAATTCGGTTATGTTTTTCGAAGCCTCGCGCCCGCGTGGATTCCTTGCAAACCAAAATTGCAAACCAAAATTTCCCGCTATAGCGCTGATTCCGTTTGGGTTATGCGTCTCCAAAAAATAGATTTGGGTATTTCTGCAGCGTCCCGCTTGTCATTTCGCGGGCTCAAAGCCGTTGTCAGCCTTATTCTCTCATTGACGGTGGCGAGTTTCGAGTATGAGTGCGCCCGCTTCGCGGAGTTGAATCGTCTTCGGAGCGAGGAGAAGACGAGGCGAATCAGTGGGCTAGGAGGCGTCGTTGTGGGGTCGCGCGGTGAGCGAGATAAAAGGCAATCTTGAGTGACTGGCTGGGCTGCGGTTGAGCTTGCTCGGAGGGGAACCCCTCGCCTTCTCGCGCGATGGCCCGGAATCTGTTCTGCGAACATCGCATTCCCGAAGAACGGATGATGAAATTCCTGGGTTTCGCGGGCCCGCTGAGCAGTTTGGACCTGCTGCATGACGCACTGGACCGCTATCAGCGTGAACACGTGCGGCCCTCGAGAGACACGAACACCGCCCCGGCTCATGCGCGGCCCGAGAACGAGAGCAATGCGGTGGAGCTTACGACCCATTTGGGCGGCGTACTGGGATAGCTTGCATCCGCTCCTGAACCCGGCCCAACCGGCTGGCGGCTACACGGGCGACGCCCCGTCCGGGGACTTAAGGGAGGAACGCAGTAGGCATTGGCTTCTGTTGCAATCGCGGTACGGCCTTGAAGCGCTTCAGAGCTGGATGCGGGAATGTTTTGAAGAGTATCGATCTTCTGCAGAGTGGCTTCGCGGGGCGCCGGTAGACTTCGAGCACCGCCGCAGTGCCATCCGCCATCGTCATAGGCGCGAGGCAAAAGTGGCGGATCACGATGAATTCCATCGGGCAATAGTATTTTTCACTGTCCGCGCATCCTGCATTTGGGTAATCTGTCCATTATTCGCCGTCGCGCTGAACGTATACCGCGCACAGAAGTAAGTAGCCGGCCCAGGCGAAGCGCTGCTCAACGGATACCCGCTGCTCGCCTGCGTACTCGTATCAATCTCCGTCAATTGATCCAAGCTGTTATATTGCCGCCCCTGATTGAAATACTGTGGCGTGGAATCAGCGGACCGACGGCGCACCGGGGCTGCCACGGCCCCTCATGGATAAGATTAGGCCAAGCGCCAAAAGGACGACCCCGGCGACGCCCGAGAACCCTTCAACGCGCATTAAGTCTTCGTGCAGATCAACGCCTACGATCCGATCCTTTACGTCCCACGACCAATAGTGCAAAATAACCAACTCGGCACCCGCCTCGGCCTGATCCTGCTCGGCAACGACGTGTATTTTGATCGCGGCCCCGGGCGGAGCTAGAAACCGAAAACCCTCCGATCTGCAACGCGAGGAATAGCCATAGACGGGCTCCGTCGCATCCTTAAGTTCAGCGGGGCGGCGATCAATCGTAACTTCAACGTCAAGATGCAAATCTGATAAGCAGTCAATGCTCTTCCCCCCAGGAGCCAAGACGGCCACTATGTATCCGGGATCGCCCCAAGCGTCCGTAACCCGCCTCCAGCGCCCGGTGTCTGAGGAAATGGCGGCGAGATCAACTGCCTGTCGAGCCCCCAACCCCCCCAACGAACCCGACGCCACACGGCCGAACGCTGCCTCAAAGTCGGACGAACGAAGCTTTGGAGCACGCAGCAGGCACGCGGCCGGTAGAGTGAGAAGCAGCCCCGCAAAGGCGAGAAATGCCGGCAGGCGTTTCAAGAAAATCCTAGGCCAGCTGGCCAGCCGTATGCATTCCACGGCGCCGTCGGATCGAACCCGCCGGCAATCGCAAAATAGTGAGCGGCGCTGTTGCTATTCGGGCCGCCGAACCCGAGGGCGCTAACCGGACGGTAAAGGATTTGATTCTGGGGAAACCGCTCCGCCGCGATTATCATCCGGTCCACAGACGCGCAGAGGCTACCCGACAAGCCGCTACTCCAAACTAAGTGCTGCGCAGAATTGTCTTGCCCTGCAGAATTTCCCGGTATGGCCCAAGCGTCAAGATACTGAATTGTTGAACCGGGCTTGATCAACGGGCCCGCAGTGAGGATAAACTGTTCAATTACGCCAGCGATATCACCTTGGACCCGCCAGAACGTGTGTACCGCATCAAACTTACTCGCGATCGAATCCTTCACCGGCCTGTCTTTGAGCTGCGCGAAACACTCGGGACCAGCTCCACCGCCGCCCTGCAAAAACACCGGAACTATCGGAAGGACGAAACAGAAGTCCTCGTCGCCAAGGCCGGGCAAGAACCCGGTAGATATGCCCAGCGCCGCGTTAATCATACCCACTGGGCAGCCCGGCACGCAGCCTCCGAATAGATCACAACCAAAAGGCGGCGTATCCGGGTCCGGATCTCCAATGTCATCCAGGCCGCTCGGATCCATCTGGTTCACCGGGTCCCCGGAGCTATGTGCATACCGATTCCAAGAGAGGGGACTGACCGCCATCCCGCTGCCCCCAAACGGATCCACCGTCAAAAACCGCCCATATCCCGTCGAATAGTACCGGTTCATCGCATACTCAAAACCCGTACTCGAATGCTTCCAATAAGTTGCAAAATCATCCCCAGGACTCGTCTGCTCCCCGCTCCCCGTATCCGTCCCATACGCATAAGACGGTTGCACCGACCCCAACCGGTCCTTGATGACGGCCGCGTCGGAGTTCGCATACCCGGTGGTTGTGCCTAACAGCGAGTCACCAAAGTAAACCCGGTTCGACAAAGTACTCAACGTCATCCACGGCGAACTCCCCAAAGTATTCACCTGCACCACCAGTCCCGCTGGCAGGTCGAACTGTTCTTCAAATGGATCAAGCAACACCTCCGAATCAAGGCCTTCTATGGATATACCGAAAATGCCGTAAAAACCCAGGTCCGGATTGCCGTGTCTGTTTATGTGCTGGTCGCGATCTTCAAGAAGCGACTCGGCGTCGAGGCCGGTCTACACGAAATCCTATAGGTGCTCAGCCTCAACCTGTTCGAGAAAGTGCCCATTCTACGGGCCCTGCAACGCGTTGAGTCCCAAGAAAAATCAATCGCATTTTCCAATCAGTTGAATCTGCTCGACTTATAGCCGGACCCTTCTAAGTAAGTCGCCCGCAAAACGGAGTGCGCGGGCCGCTTTGCTTGAATGCAATGAGGGTGCCCGACGCACCCTTTGCGGGCTAGTTAGTATTTTTGCACCGTGGGAGAAGCGGAAGTCAACGGAAGAGAATCATGCCGGAGTTCTTCTCCGGCGGCTTCCGAACGCGGATTACCGTGTCGATTCCGTCGAGAAGAGCTGCCGCGAGCAGGAAGAAACAGAAGATGGCGAACTGGCCGATTCCCTTCATTTGGAAGGTTTATCGGCACAGTTCGCGCGGACTTTAGTTGTATGGTACTTCGAGTTCGCTCAAGACGCCGAAAAAGAGCAGCCCCAAATCGAGATTCGGGGCCGTGAACTTCTGGAGCAAGCCATTTTCGAGGCCAAGGGAACCTCCGAGGCTGACGCCTTCGATATTGCCGGAAGCGGGCAGACTTTCCAGAACGGCCGCGGGTATGGTGAACTGGCCGGCGGAAACGGGCTGAACACAGGTGAAGGTCGATATGTGCTCATCGGTGGCGGAAGTGCCTATAAAGAAGGAGCTCCCGGTGATATAGACGAAGCTGTTGGGGATGCCGCCGGACCAGGTGACCGACTGGCCGTTGGCGCGCGTCACCGAAGTGATGGACGACATATTGGTCCAGGTGAGCGGGGCCGTTTGGGCTGCGGAGAGGGTGGCTGTGAAAGCGCCGATATCCGGGCCGCCAGTGCCAGTGAAGGTGGAAGTGCCGCCGGAAGCGGGGATGATCGGCGGAAGCGGGTTGGTGAACGCTTCCTCGTAAAAGCCGTTCATCAGATTCAAAGCGAGCGAGCCGTCAGGCCCGGAGAGATTAATCGACGGGCCGGCGTTCAATGGACTGGTCATGATCAGTCCAGCCGGCAAAGTGCCTGAGTCGAGCGAAATCGTAGTGACTACGCAGCTTCCTATGGAGGCTTCCTGGGCAAAACCGCTGGCCGCGAGTTGGGCGGCCGTATATTTCTCGAAGAACGCGCCGCTGAAATCCGAACTGGTGGTGCCGCCGGGCGTGATGGTGATGCCATCGAGGGTGACAGGTAGCGTTGTCACGGTCGACTTCGCCAGGTCAATGATGCCCAGATTCACATTGCTGAGGCTCAGCAGCGTGTCCCAATCGCTGGTGGTCAAGGGGCTGATTCCAGGGTCGGAACAAGTCCGGCCCGTGCCGGCGACGGGTACCGTGACGTAGTTGCTGTTGAACGGCGTTGCGGCCCCGGTGCCACTTACCACGACGGAAACCGCGCAGCCGGAGATACCCTCCGGCACGATTACGTTGATCTGGTCCACGCCGGGGTAAATCGAACGGCCATGGTATGTCACCTGAGCGTTGATGCCGCCGATGGAGACTTCGATGGGAGCGCTCGTCGCGTCCGGCTGCGGCTGATACTGCGTCTCATCGCTCGAAACCGCTCCCAGTCCGGAGCCCCAGATGATGAGGTACTCTCCGGGGTTGATGGCCGCCGTTGGAGTGACCAGCGCCCCGCTGTTGTTGTAGTCGAAGGCTGCCGCGGTGCCGGTTCCGGCCTGGTTCGCGGTGAGAATTCCAAACGCGGTTTCGACCACGGTCATGGGAGCAGGTGCGCTGGTCTGGCCACCTACCGTCACCGTAATGGTTCCGGTTCCTACTGGCGTGGCAGAGGGCAGGATCGCCGCGATTTCAAGCGGTGTTACAAAATAGGGGATTGCTTGCGTGGTGGTTCCATTCACTGTTACGTTGATGGAAACGCCGGCCAGTGTGGCCTTCAGCGGAACTCCCTGCGAGGCGGTGGTTGTCGCCAGGCCCGTGCCGAAAATGTCAAAGATCGACCCTTGGGCGATGCCGTAATTGGGAAGGCCGGGTAGAACGTAACTGTAATTGTTTACGATGCCGCCCGCGCCGATCACCGGCTGGGCATAGGTGGATCCCGCAAACGAGATGATCCCCATGAAAACTGCTGCTATTGAACTTCGCGTCACAAATACTTCCTCCGTGAAACTGCCTAGATACGTACGAATGATATCTCTATCACCCCGGTATGCCAAGAGAGTAGTGATCTTTCGGACGGAAGCGTAACAAACAAGCGAGGTTTTAGTCGCCGGAATCCGACAGAGGCCGCCGCGCGTTCAGGTCGAGCACCCGGCCTGCCGATACGCGTTCTTCGCGGGGTGCTGCCAGGCGCGTTTTGCGCGTTCGAACCGCCTGCACGCGGAGAAAGTGCGCGTGCTCATTGGGGCGCCAACTGCCGCCGTTCCATTGCCAGTCCACCAGATGGCGGAAGTTGCCGAAGTAATCCGAAAAAACGATGGACCAGCCGCGGGCGATGCGCCAGAATTTTTCTTCCAGGCCGGAGGTCAAAAGCGTGGGGTCGTTCTTCCACGCGGCAAACAGCAGCCGGAAGGGAAATCCGGCCATGCGGGTGACCACCACCCACACCGTCCAGACGATATGAAACGCGATGATGATGGGGAACCGTATGACATCGAAGGAGAGACACAGAACGGCTCCGAAAAGGAAAAAAGGAATGCGCAGAGTGAATAGAAAATTTTCCATTATCCCGCCTGTTGGCAGCGTTGTTAGGAGCTTTGTTACGATACTAGCGCGAAACAGAACCGACTTCCAATGTTTTGGACGATTTCGTCCCAAATTTTGCCGTTGTATTACCATTCCGTCACCCAATAAAGAGCGCCTGCGGACGCTAATAACAAACCTTTATTGTGCAAGCGCGGGTGTGGAATCGCCATAGGGAAATTCCCCCGCGAAATTCGGTTGGAGCACTACTTGACTTTGATGGGGTCGAGGACCATTCCGAGTCCATCGAGCAGGGTCCAGGTGGCGCGCTGATAGCTGATCCAGGCCTGCTGGTAGACCACGTTCGCGTCGAGCAGGGCGCTTTCGGAGGTAGCGAGCTGGTTTTGAGAACCGAGAAGTTCGAAGGCGGTACTGGATCCGAGTTCGTATTTCTGCTGTTCCGCATCCACGTTTTTAACGGAGAGGTCGCGGGCGGTGATGGCCGCTTCAATGGTGGCGGCGGCCAGTTCGATGCTGTTGATCGCCTGGCGGACATCGAGCGCGATCTGTTGCTGCACCTGGCGCTCGCTATAGCGATCGCGCGTTTTGTTGACCAGCGCGTCGGACAATTGCGCGGAGGCGGCGCTGTTGCGAAACGGAAGAACCAGTTGCAGCGCTCCGCCGTAGGTGGGGTATGCAAAGCTGAGGGACTGGCCCAGCGTGGTTCCGAAACCGGTGGACGCGGCGGGCGTGGTCACGCCCAGCGGCCCGATGACAGCGGCGCTTAATCCGTTCAGACCAGATCCCGAGCCTTGCGCAATCAAATCCAGCCGCGGCTTTAAGGAATTGCGGGCAATATCCGCGTTAATCTGGTCCACACCCACGCGGCGGTGGGCGGCGCTCAATTCGGGCCGGGCGCGCATGGCTTCTTCCAGAGCCTGGTCGAAGGGGTGAACGTCGGAACGCGGCGGAAGGGCAGCGGGGTCGTCTTCCAGCACGATATCGAGGGCACGGAATTGCGGCGTGAGATCTGCGCCGATCAGCCGGCGCAGGCCGTCGAGCGAAGCTTTGTAGGTATACTCGGCCTCCACCAAGCCACGCTTGCGATCCGCCACCTGGCTTTCGGATTGGTAAATGTCGAGGCTCGCAATGGCCCCTAACTCGAGAGCCTGCTTGTCATGCGCGTAGGATTTCTGCGCCAGATCGAAAGTCTGCCGCTCGACCCGGATATTGTCGCGATCGCGAATGGCGCTCCAATACTGCGTGGCCGCGAGCGCCACGGTGTCCGCAATGGAAGCGGCGCTGATCTCCGACGTGATCTGCAACTGGGAGCGCGCGATTTGAAGCGGGCCGCGATTCTCGATGTTGTTCCGGTCACGCCAAAGGGGCTGGAGGATCTGAAGGCTCAATGCGCCGAAGGTGTTGGGATTGAAGAAATCGAACGCGTCATTGGTGGAACTGCGGACCGCTGTGTAGCCCGCGTTGACGGTCTCACCCGTGGGTAAAATCTGCTGGTAGCTCAGGGAAGAAGTCTGCGTGAGATCGCTCAGCGTGGCCGCGCCGCTGATCTGCGTGAATTGCGGCGAAACGGATCGCTCCGCGTTAAAGCTGGCTGAAAACTGAGGGTCGTAGGGAGCTTTAGCGGCCGTGATGGCGTCGACCGCGTTATAGACTTCGAGCCGCGTGAGGGCGATGTCGGTGTTGTTTTTCAGCACCAGTTCCAGGAAGTCTTTGAGCTTGAGATGGAGCTTGCCATCCACCAGGCGTTCGTTAATACCCTGGACGGGACGCACATCCACATTGGGCGGCTGGTAGCGATAAGGAAACGTGGCTGCGCCGAGGGGAAGCTGCAGGAGAAGTAACAAGGTAGATACGGAGCTACTCATAACGCAGTGCCTCGATGGGATCGATGCGCGATGCCTTACGAGCCGGGTAGATGCCGAACACCAACCCGACGGCCACCGAAACGCCGAATGCGATTGCGATGGAAGAAGGCGTGACGATGGTCTTCCATTCCGCCGCCCGCGCGATCAACCAGGATAGAAAGTAACCGAAAGCGATGCCCACTAGCCCTCCGCCAATTGAGATAAGAACAGACTCCAGAAGAAACTGCCGGATAATGTCGCTGCGGCGCGCGCCAATGGCCCGGCGGACGCCAATCTCGCGCGTGCGCTCGAGGACGGTGGCCAGCACGATGTTCATGATTCCGATGCCGCCCACCAGCAGTGAAATGGCGGCGATGGCCACCATCACATAGGTAAAGATGGACTGCGAGCGCTGCTGCTCGGCCAGCAGTTCGGCGGGAATGGTGACGGCGTAATCGGCGATGTTGTGATGCGTCGAATTCAGGATGGCGGATACTACTTTGGCGGACGCGGAACTGTCTGAGCCTGGTTTCAAACGCATATCAACACCGGCCAGGTCATCCTTCAAACTCTCGCCGGTTTCGAAGCGGTACTGAAACGTATTCAGGGGTATATAGATGATGTTGTTGAGATCGGGCGCCAGGCCGCCGGCGCCGGAACTGACCTGTGCTTTCAGCACTCCGACCACGCGCAGCCAGCTTTGGTCAACTTTCACAAAGCCATTTACCGCCGGGCCAAAGCCCAGCATGGAGATTTTGGCGGCCTCACCCATCACGCACACTGCGCTTGCCGACTTATCTTCCATCTGGGTGAAAGGTCTACCTTCGGCAAACCTCCAGTTGTGAATATCGGCATACGAAGGGTTGACGCCAAACAGCTCTGGGATGTCCTGCGCAGGTTTGGGCAATACGCGCGAAGGATGCATGTCGCGCCGGGCGGAAATCAGTTCCAGTGCGTCGACGTTGGCGCTCAGAATGCGTATATCGCGCTCGGTAAGCCCTGGAGACGAGCGCCGGCGCTGCTGCAATTCCTGTTGGCTGGTGGCAGGGCGGGATTCCACCAGAAGATTTCTAACTCCTAATTGCTCGATGAAACGCAGCGATTCCTCGCGGGCTCCCGCGCCAATGGCCAGCATGCCGATTACAGCGCCCACACCGAAGATGATCCCCAGAGCGGTAAGGAGGGTGCGCGTTTTTTGGCCCCACAGATTCTGGGCGGCTAGAGCGAGATCGGAGAAGTAGCGCGTGACGGAGGTGAATCGGATCATTTCGGAAGCGCGGACGCGGCGCTCGCCGCAGTCTTTTTCTTGGCCATTTCCAATGGATTTGAGAGCGCCACTTCCTGGCCTTCGCGCAAGCCGGAGACGATCACGCGCGTTTCATTGCGCCGGACCAAGGTCACATCTTTCGGTGTAAAGGCCGCTCCGGAGCGGACAAAAACGTAGGTGCGGCCGTCGCTTTCAAACAGCGCCTGCGCGGGCAGCCAGAGAACGTTGCGCAATTCGTCGGTGGTGACGACGATTCTTGCGCTCATGCCCGGGCGCAATTCCGGTGACGGATTATCCAGGGTAAGTTTGCATTCGAAATTCCGGTCCCACGGCGGTCCCGTGGTGCTGCCGAGATCTTTGATATGGCCGACGAAATCGCGGTTCGGGATGGCAATGATGTTGACGGCCACCTTCTGGCCGGTGGCCAGATGGCCGCGATCGAGTTCCCCGATTTTGGCGCCGATTTCCCAGTTCTGGAGGTCCGGTATCTCCGCGATCGCCATACCGGGACGAACGGAATCTCCCACCTGGAACAACGGCATCACCATGCCGCTGAAGAAGAATCCATTGATGTTCGTGTTCGCTTTCAGGGCAACGTAGCCGCCGCGATGGGCCCGCAGGGTCATGGATTCGATGTTGCGCTTCGCCGTGGCCGCCTGCGATTCGGTCTTGCCGCGGCCGGCCTGCTGCACCGCCATGGCGGCGTCATTGGTCGCTTTGCGATTCGCCAGGTTGTGCTGCAACTGGTTGAGATGATCCCGCGCGGCATCCACGGCGAGATCATTTTGCTTGGCGGTGATCGCGGGTACGATGGGATTTCGGCGCGCCTCCAGTTGGGCAAGTTTCAGATCGGATTCCGCTTTCAGCAGGGCGTAGCGATCTTCCTCGTCCTGCGCATCGCCGAGCGCCTTGGCCTGGACGATCTTCTGATCGGCTTCGGCCAGGTCGGCTTCGGCCTCGCGCAGCTTGAACTCCTGCTCGGTGGTATCGAACTGCGCGACCACATCGCCGGCTTTCACGGGTTCACCGGTCTTGCGCAGCGAGACGATGTGCAGTTCGGAACCGCCCATCATGGGCGCCGTCAGTTCGTCCGGGTTGGTTCCGCGCAGATCGCCTTTTGCGGTAATCGAGAGGCTGAGGTCGCCCCGCTTTACCCTGGCGGTCGGCACCGTGGGGACGGCGGGGGTGATCAGGGCGCGGTAAGCGCGGAAACCATACCACCCTAGCGCGGCCAAGCCGGCGGCGAGAATGAATCCGGTGAAAAGACGCCGGGGCAGTTTCGACCGCTTTGGAACGGGCTTGTGCGCCTGCAAGGCTGACGGCGTGGGAATGGTCGCCGCACTCATTGCGGGTTCTCCTTGGGAGACTCGGCGTCTTTGGGCGGCTCGGCCAGCGCTACCAGACTGCCGGCGGCAATGCCTTCGACGGCGATTTCATCCGGGTTGCGCGCGGTCACTTTCACCTCCACCGGGCGGTATCCGTCGTTCGTCTTAAGGTACACAACGGGTTTGCCGTGAAGCGCGAATAAGGCCTTCGCGGGAATGCTGATTGCGCCGGGGATACTGGTCTCGACGATATCCGCGCCGCCATTCATGCCGGGCCGCATACGCGGATCGGGTTTTTCGATCGATGCATAGGCCTTGAAGCTACTTGTGACCGGCCCTTCGTCGAAGCTACGCTCGGTGAGCGGACTGATGTAATCCAGTTTGGCGTGAAGAGTTTTCTCCGGGAAGGCGTCCACGCGGACCAGCACGGCATCGCCTGCGTTAATGCGCCCCCGGTCCACTTCTTCCACCTTACTTTCCATCTGAAGCGTCGAAAGATCGGGAATGTTGGCCAGGGCGCCGCCGGGCCAGGCGTGATCGCCCACCTTGAAAGGCTGCGCATTCATCCAGCCTTGCGAGTAATTGCGCAGGTAGTTGATGACGCCGTCGGTGGGGCTTTTCAATTCCATGAGTGACAAACGGTGTTCGGTGAGAGTGACCTGTGTCTGCGCGGCATCCCGCAGACGCGTGAGCGAAGCGATCTTGGCTTCGTCCGAAGCCTTGTGCAAATCGGTCGCGGCTTGCTGGACCTTCAGCTTTTCCTCCGCCATGCCGAGATCGATCTGGCTCTCCTGGCCTTTGATGGCGCTCACGATAGCCTGTTTTGAAACCTCCAGGCGGGCGGTCTCCACCGCATAGGTTGCATTGGCCGAATCGAGCTTGTCCTGATCGGCGGTGATTTTCGATTGCGCGACGGCCTGATCTAAAGAAGACTGCGCCTGCTTCAAATCCGCCGTCTTTTCCTTCAAGTCCTGCTGCGAACGGCTCGGATCGAACCGGATGACGACCTGCCCGGCTTTCACTTCGCTGCCTCCCGGCGCCAGCCAGATAATCTGCAAATCCGGAACATCGCGGGGCGCGGAGAGCGCCATGGAGCGGCTGGCTGTGAGTTCGCCCCGGCATCGTACGAGGACCAGGAAATCGCCTTTACGCGCGGGCGCCGTAGGTAGAGAGAGAACGGATCGCGACCGCTGGAACTCGCGCAAGGCGAAGCCGGAGCCGGCTAGGAGCACCAGGCCGATCGAGATGCGCAGCCAGAGATTGAAACGCCTGCTGAGTGTTCGGCTCATTGGATGTCGAGCGCCGCTGAAAGATCGGGCATCAGATGCGGATCTCGCTGGTCGAGCCGAAAGCGGGCGGAAAAGGTGCGCACGGAGCTATCCATCCCCGACGTGGCCACCGGGCTGGCCGATTCGAAGTGCGCCGTGAAGGAGAGATCGGGAAAGGCGTCGAGGTGCACCACCGCCTTCGCGCCGGGGACAAGCACCGCGCCATCCGGTTCGCCGACGTTGACGTCCACCTCCATGTCTCCGGGATCGAACAACTGCAGCAGCGCGGACCCCGGCCACAATTGATCGCCTTCCTGGGCGTGCCCCATGGACTGATTCCGGTAGACATTCTGCAGCGCGACCATTCCGTGAAGGGGCGCGTGCACCGATAGCTTTTGCAAGTTGCCGTTCTGCCTTTCGACGGCTATTTTCTGACGGTCTCTTTGCAGTTCGAGTACCCGAATCTCGGCGGCTTCGGCCGCGTCGTGGAACTTGTTCGATTTTTCGAGACTGGCCGCGTGAATCTGCGCGTCCTCCAGTTTCGCCGCGTTCTTTTCCTGCTCGATCTTGCTGAGGATGGGGCCCTTCTTGATTTCGATCTGCGCCTTTTTCAGATCGGACTGGGCTTGTTGCAGATCTGACGCGCGCTTTTCGGCGTTGCTTCTGTGCTCGGCAACCTTTTGTTCCACCTGGTGGGTGAGGTCGTCGAACTTGGATTGGACGTCGAGCAGGAGCTTGAGTTCGGCGGTTCGATCGAATTCCGCTAAAAGGTCACCCTCGCGCACGGTCACTCCGTTTTGGACGAGCCTGGCAAGCGTAATGCTCCCGCCCTGGCCCTGAATCTGAGGAACCTGAACGGTAACGGCGTGTACGGCCTGGATGGTGCCGGTGGCGCGGACCTTCACGGGCTGGGCGGCGACCGACCAGGTGGCCAGAAAAAGCACGATTCCGAAGGGCGTTTTGTTCACGGTTCCTATTAGTTTCCCACCAGGCTGTTAGCTCTGACGCGCCGCACAAGCAAAGCGTTTAGTGAAAGACGTTGAAGAGCGGGTTCAGTTAGTTAACACAGAAATTACCGTTTCAGTGAAAGCTCGAACCGAACACCTTCCGTCTTCTGTATCGCGGTGAGTATGACGGCAAGGTTCGCGGCGGAAGGGCTACCTTTTGGCCCCAGCATTCGCATCAAGCTCTTGGCGGGAATCTGCGTGTGTCTCTCAAGACCTGGAAATCCGACAGTCGCGTTGACGTAATCGCGCAGGACAGCCTTGCCGGTGGGAAGATCGCCGTTGAGGACGCACTCCACAGCCTCGCGGAGAAGAGCTTGGCGGAAGTCCTGGTCGCGTTGCGCCCGCGCTCGGATCGTTTGGCATCCTTTCCAGTCGGAAAACGAAGACGTCGCGACAGTTCAGTAAGTCTCCGAGACTGCGGTCCAGAGTGCGCAGAGAACCAAGCGGTTCACTTTCGGAGCACGGCCCGCAGACTTACCTCACTATCCTCAAGCACTTCCAGGTCTCTGTGCCACTCTGTTCCATCTGGGGCTTTTACTTCGATTTTGTGAAGACCCGCCGGAAGGCTGAAGACCGCCGGCGCATTTCCAACAAACCTGGCGTCGATCGTGATGTCCGCGCCGTCGATATCGGAAGTGATTGACACCTTTCCTTTCCCTCGATGCTCGGTCTGGTGGGCCGCGCCTGGCGAAGTCATGTTCGGATAGAAGCGGCCGAGCACCGAAAGCAAGTCGTTGGAACTCAGGGCAAATCCGATTCCTTGCAATGGCCGACCATCGCTGGAGACAAAAGGCTTTTGGGTCGTGATGCCAACAACGTCGCCGGCGCTGTTCAACAAAGGTCCACCGCTGTTTCCCGGGTTAATGGCCGCATCGGTCTGAATCCACGTCCCAGGCTCTCCCGGCATTGGCCCCACACCGCCTACGACACCCTTTGTGACCGAGTTCTGAAATCCTTTGCTCGGTGTACCGATCGCAACGACACTGCTGCCGGGTCGAACCGAAGCCGCATCCGCCAGTTGGAGATGAGGAAAATCGGAGCCTTCCAATTTCACTAATGCGATGTCTAGCGCGGGATCAATGTACACAACCTTTGCCTGAAAACTCTGCCCGTTAACACAGACCGCAGTCAATTCGCTTTGTCCCCTGGCGACGTGGGCATTTGTTACAGCAACTCCACTACTCCCAACGAGAAATCCTGATCCCGTCCCTTCGGCGGTTCGAAGCACTAAAACCGCAGGGCCTGCCAGACTGACAATTTCTTCTGTGGCCATCGGCGGCTTCAACGTTGCTGGGGCTGCGTTCGACAAGCTCACCTGAACGTTCCCGGTGAAAGCGGTGGCCGCCGTTTCGAGCTTGAAGTTGAAGCTGTCGGACTTTAGTATCCAAATATCCCCGTGGTTAACTCCGTTGAGGGTGACGAATGGCGTGGGCCCCTCAGCGAGATCGACCTCCTTCGTTAGGTACCCGCTCAAACTTAGTCGCAGGTGAATTTGGTGGCGAAGAAACCTGGTGAAGACCGACTTGCCTCCCTTAACGTAACTGCTTGGGATCTCCTCGCTGTATGGTGTAGTGCCGACGACGATGCCATCGAGTTCAACCGAGGCGCCAGCGGGTTGGCTAACGATTGTGAGGTACGTCTTGGCGCAAGCCGGACTCGATATAAAGGAGTCCAGCGCCACGCTGACAAGGACGAGACGCAATGCGATTCGGACAGATAACTGTGAACTGGGCCGCAAAGGCTACTCCTTAAATCGCTAGGTAGTGTAACACGCTGGCTTCGCTTCTTACTGGCTCTCGCTTTAGGGAACGGACTTTTCCTTTCCGCTTGCCTTGAAACCCTTTACCGGCGTGCTGCGAGAGGCTTGCAGTCAGTCGCGCGATAGGGTGCCCCTGCGATCACGTTCGTCGTGGTTTGCACCAACTGGAGCACGGCATACTGGTATCTCGCATTCTGCACCAACGGATGCTGCCGGAACGGCAGGACTTCGATGATCAGGACTTCGACGCAGCTCAGTAGGATTCGCTGAAACGATATGCTTTCGAGTGATGAGCGAAGTCACCATTGAGAAAGTCCCTTACGGCGGTTGGCCCAACTGCTTCCGGATCACAAACGGCCAAGTCGAGCTGATCGTCACCGGCGACATCGGCCCGCGCATCATGCGCTATGGATTCGTGGGCGGCCAGAACCTGTTCAAAGAGTATCCCGAGACGCTCGGAAAATCCGGAGAGCCGGAGTGGGTGTTGCGCGGGGGCCATCGCATCTGGGCCGCTCCGGAATCACACCCGCGCACCTACGCGCCTGATAACGGGCCTGTGGAGATTCATGTTTCAAAGGGCGTGCTGGAGGCGGTTCAGCCAGTAGAGCCAAGCACCGGTCTGGAGAAACGAATCCTCATTGATATGGAAGCCGCGTCGACCCGCGTCAAGGTGACGCATCGGCTGCGCAACACTCTCGCCTGGCCCATCGAGTTCGCGCCCTGGGCGCTGACCATGATGGCCCAAAATGGCGTCGGAATTACCGGCTTTCCGCCCCGGGGCAAACATCCTGACGTCTTGCCGCCCACTCACCCGCTGGTCATGTGGGCTTTTAGCGATCTGACCGACCGGCGCTGGACATTCACTAAGAAGTATCTAGTGCTCCGGCAGGACCCGAACAATCCCGAACCCACCAAGCTGGGTCATTTCAATCCACACACCTGGGCGGCGTACCTGTTGGGATCCGACCTTTTTCTGAAGCAGACTTTCAACGATCCGGCCCGCCGGTATGCCGATCGGGGCTGTTCCTTCGAGACCTTCACGCGCGATGACATGTTGGAACTCGAAACCCTGGGGCCGCTCGAAATGGTGGAACCAGGCGCATCGGTGGAACATGTGGAGTACTGGTCTTTACACCGGAATGTCACGATTGCAGAATTTTCTGATAAGGAACTGGACGGAACCGTACTGCCTCTATTACAGTCGTGAAGCGAAATTCGCGTTATAATACAAAGGTCTCGGACCCCTGTAAGTCCCGCAGATTAAGGGAGTTGTGATGCGTGTAACAGTGATAGGAACGGGCTATGTGGGCACGGTAACCGGCGTGTGCCTCGCGTATCTGGGGCATCAGGTGACCTGCGTCGATACCGACGACAAGAAAATTGCGCGCCTGCAACAACACGATATCCCGATTTACGAGCCTGGTTTGACGGAATTGCTGGCGCTCGCGGAGAAATCCGGCGGAATTGATTTTCGGACAGATTTGGCGGCCGCGGTAGCGGAGAGCGATGTCATCTTTATCGCTGTTGGAACGCCGCCACTTCCCACCGGCGAAGCCAATTTGTCGTATCTGGAATCCGCCGCGCGCAGCACCGGCGCTGCAATGGATGCCAGCCGGTATCGCGTGGTGGTGAACAAGTCGACCGTTCCCGTGGGTTGCGGGAACCTGGTGGAGACGTTGATTCGCGAAGGGATTCGCGATGGGAATCCATGGAAGGAAAGGGAGATCGGCTTCGGCGTCGCCAGCAATCCCGAATTCCTGCGGGAAGGTTCCGCGATTGGCGACTCGCTGTACCCGGACCGGATTGTGGTGGGAGCGCAGGAGGAAAGAACCATCAAGGTTTTGAAGGACCTCTACCAGCCCCTGGTGAAACAGCAGTTTGATCCGCCCTCATTCTGTCCCCGGCCGGCGGGCTTCCCGAAAGCGGTTCCGGTTGTGACGACCACGCTGACCAGCGCGGAGATGATTAAGTACGCGGCCAACGCGTTTCTGGCCATGAAGATCGGGTTCGCCAATGAGATGGCCAACATCTGCGAGAAGGTGGGCGCGGATGCGCCGGAGGTGATGACCGGCATTGGGCTCGATTCGCGCATCGGTATTTCTTTCCTGAATGCGGGAATCGGATGGGGCGGAAGCTGTTTTGGAAAAGATGTGCAGTCCCTCATGCACATCGCCGGGGACTACGGCTATCAGGCGCGACTGCTGGAGGCTTCTCTCGCTGTGAACCGCTTGCAGCGCCAGTTGGTGATCCAGAAGCTGCAGGAGAAGCTCTACATTTTGAAGGGCCGAACGATTGGACTTCTTGGCCTGGCGTTCAAGCCCAACACGGACGATCTTCGCGATGCGCCGAGTTTGCAGATTATCGAGCGCCTTCTCCAGATGGGGGCGCGTGTTCGAGCGTTCGACCCGATCGCAATGGACGCTTGCCGCGAGCAGTATGGCCACTTGAAGATCACTTACTGCGACTCCGCGATGTCCGCCGCGGAAGATGCAGACGCGATCGTGCTGGTTACGGAATGGCCGGAATTCCGCGATCTGGATCTGGGTCTGGTGAGCAAGCAGATGGCGCAGTCGATTTTGGTGGATGGGCGCAACCTGTTCGACCCCGCCGCCGCGCGCATCGCGGGCTTTGATTATTGCGGGATTGGCAGATCGGAAAACCTGCGTGGCAATGGCAAGCGTGGGGCCGCGCCGCGCGTCGCTTCGGTTTAGTTGCAGGCAGGCTCGCGCGCAGGCCTTCAATGTTGCGGTCGATGCTGGAGTGATCGTCCCAGTTGCGCTACTTCTTACCGCCGCTCCACTCCAGATACGTTTTCCAATCCGGCTGTCCCGGCATCTTCATCTGGAATTTACCCGACATCACCGCTGCATTCAGCTCATACACCACATGGCCCTCATTGTCGAAATAGATGGCCTTCAGCGGCATACCGGGAGCGTCTTCGTAAACGTAGAGAAGATCTCCATGTTCGCAGTCGTAAGAGGCCGGTCCTTTACAGCCCGCCGTGCTGGTGCTGTGCCGCGCCAGAATGTGATTTCCTAATTCCGATCCGAAGGTATAGGTGCCCGCGGCGTTCACAGCACCGTTTTCAGCCGTTTTCGCATCCCACGTACCCTTCAGGAATTCGAGGGCTTTCCAATTCTCGGAAGGTTTGTCTTGTCCGAGAAGCGGCAGTGCGAGGATCAGAAGAGCAGATGCGATGTTCTCATGTTCGTTAGTCTTTCCTTTGTTCCGCGAATCCGCGCAACCGGTTTTCGATCTCCCCACGCGAGA
>Ga0182016_10001794_pt1 | contig 25740 bp, 35 predicted proteins | sample 712S2MmetaG_FD_120491 | JGI IMG/M metagenome (GOLD analysis project Ga0182016, IMG submission 120491) | Permafrost microbial communities from Stordalen Mire, Sweden - 712S2M metaG | ecosystem: Environmental > Terrestrial > Soil > Wetlands > Permafrost | place: Sweden: Stordalen | collected...
CGAGTGCATGGAACTGGAGCCACAAATTTGGGTAGAATCCTGGCTTCCAAGGATAAGTAAAACGAGTTTCAAACTGTAAATAGAGAAGGTCTCAAATTGGGAAAAACATCTGATCTCTCGAAAGGGATTCAACGATGAAGAAGCCTTATGTTCTCCTGGTGGCTGGCAGTCGTCACTTCGAGTGTTATGAAGCCTTTCATAGAATGATGGGAGTCATGTTGGCTAGATGGGGAACTCCGACTAGAATCATTTCTGGAGGATGTCGTGGAGTCGATGTGATGGCCAGAAAGTATGCCTTTGAGATGAAATACGAATTCCAAGAATATCCAGCTGAATGGGATCGTTATGGAGCCGCAGCTGGTCCCATAAGGAACGAAACTATGGTCAGTCTGGCAGACAAAGTTCTCGCCTTCGTGGATGAACAGAGCAAGGGAACATGGGATACCATTAAGAAAACCAGAAAGTTTCCTGAGAAGGAGCTCGCCGTGATCAAAGTGGAGGAGATCAAAAAGTAACACAATGCGAATTTCGCTGAGTGTATTCAAATGAACAATCTATTTTTGGATCGCATGGTTGTATCAAATGACAAGCATTGTGGACAAAGATGTGTTTCCTATCGTGTTGGGGCATTGCTGGCCGCAAGATTTTCTCTCCCTGGCTCTCTCATGCAAGAAGATTCGAGCTCTCATGAGGACCAGACAGTTTTGGCTCCATTTTCGCAAACGTTTATGGCCATTGGAATGTAGATTCGTAGACGAAATGACAGAAGAAGAGTTGATCAACGATACCATCAAAATGTGGCAAGGAACGGTCTACACTCATACTGCAAGGAAGACCACCTCTTATCCCATTGAGCTGGCCACATCGATCATACTGGTTAGATCTGCCTATTACGGCGAGTATCTTCAGATCCAAACTCGCGCGAACTATCCTTTCGGTACCTGCTATAATACTCCTGGTCCTCTTCATGGAGAAGACAACTGCAAAGCAGCTTTCAAACTAGCAAGGACAGCTCGACGAGCTCTTTCCGAAGTTCTTGAAGGAGGCAACATAACAGCTTTCGGTGAAGAAATCTACGTCCACGATGCGTTTCTCTTGAAGGCACTCTTGTCGCTCACCAAAAAGAAAATCGTTCATCCCATCGGAACGAGAATCTGTTTGATGATCTTCAAGAAAGGCAAATGGTTAGATTCTTGTCGTACCCTGGATGGAAACAAAGAAGTCACTCTTTTGATCGACACAAAGATTGTCTTGAAAGGAATCAAGTGAATATACAAACTTTCTCCTCGATGCAAATACAAAGATGAAGACAACTTACTTTGCAGTTTACGAGTCAAGACACTATGGCTTGTTGGCAGAACTCAAAACTCTCGAAGGGGCTGAACATCATACCTCAGATGAAGATAACATGGAGATCTTCTGCTTTTCCACCACGGATAGAATCTACTGGCCGTACGGAAAGATCCTTAGCGCGAAAGTCGATAAGTCTAAGCTAGTTGTTTGGGACATCGTACCATGTCATGTCGTACTAGGTGGTGAAAAGAAAGGCCAACCTGATGAGATTCAGATTTACCTTCAAGTCGATGAAACCAAATGCTACCACTGCGATGAAGTCTTAGGTAAAGACAATCAGATGTGCAGAGGTTGCTTCATGGTAGTTTGCAACAAGTGTGACGAAGATAGTTCAGAAGGACTGATCATGAAATGGCCGACTGGTGAGACCTATTGCTACAAGTGTGAGACACAATGTTGTCGAAGTTGTCTCGAGTTGGGAGGCGAGGAGATCGAAGCTGGTTATGCTGCCGGATACTGCAAGAAATGCGACAGGCATCTATGCGATGATTGCGATGAGAAGGACACTTGTTGGCATTGCGAGGCGATGTTTGACAATGGTTTGTAGAATCAAAATGAGAACTTACTTGACTTGTCAAAAGTCGTGTAATTAGAGATCCAAATAAGATCTGATGGATGTAACCATGTGTTGAAGATTGGCTTTGTCTCGTAGGTCATTGTGTCTCTCAGACTTCTCGAGCTTGTGTGAACACTCGATGATAATACAGTTTTGACGCTCGTTGATTGGAATCATGTCAATCTCGGAAGCTTGCAGTCCAATCACAATCGGCTTCTTGCGAGATAAACATACCAGAGATTGCCATACGATATCGTTTGGGTTCTTCTCTCGACCGTAAGTGAGTTCTCGTACGATCAAAAGCTTGGATTTCGCGATTATCTCCTCATGCGATTCAATCATTTCACGAGTGTCATACAATTTGTTCAACTTAGAGTCTGGCAAGACTAAACAATAACCGTCCTCACTGAGGAAAGCCTCCATCAAATCGATGAGAAAACTCTTGCCGGAGCAGTATGGTCCAGTGATGACAATCACCGTTGGTTCTCGTAGCTTATCTCCATGAAGGTCAGCCAGTAGCTTGATGTAAGGACCAGTATCGGTCAAGTTTTTGCTCAGAACGTCATTAAAAGACAGACTCATCGAGATAAATGATTTGAGAATACAAAGTCGAAATTGTGTTTAATCATTTTGACCTCCACAGTTGCTCGAAACAAGATGGATAACATTTCGAGAGATGCTTTGTCTGTCATTCTGCGTTTCTGCTACCCTCCCGATTTTCTCTCCCTCATGTTGACCTGCAAGCAATTCAGAGATTTCATGCAGAGAGAATCCTTCTGGTGGGATCTTCTGAAACGTCTTTGGCCCAACTACAAGTATCTCAAAGAAGTTCCACCCGAACCCAAGCAGCTAGGACTTCATGAGAGAATGAGGTTAGCTAGAGAAGTTTGCAATGCGAGTTACCATCCGTTGAGATTTGTGGAGAGCTATGATCCTTTCGGAAGAATACCAACCATGGTGGCAGAAGATGGTCCCGAGTTCAAGAAGATCGATCTTCCTGTCGTAGAACAAGAGATTTCCGATCCGAAGGCAGAAGTGAAACGTCTTTGGGAGGTCAGTAAGTATCAAGTTTTATGCCTCGCGACAGATCCTTTCGAAGTCGAGTTGGTGAAAGAAATGAGACCAACCGTGTACAAAGATGTGGTCTACCTTGTGATGTGGATGAGAGCAGCCCATCCGACCCGCAAACCGCCAAAAGGTTTCTCCTATCAGCATGGTCACTCAGATCGTGAAATTGCCATCCAAATGTTCCAAACATCAAGGAAAGCACGAAGAAGTCTTACGAACTATCTTTTGGGAGGCGCCATAACTTCCTACGGTGGAAACGTCTATGCTCACAGCGTGAAACTCGAGAGAGATCTTGGTTTAATGCGTACCGAGCCAGGATGGTCCCACGATGGGAAGAACTATCCGCCCAGACGTATGGAGATGACTTTGCGTGCCGGAAGCTTCGTCAAGTTGTTGGTCTTTCTTTCAGGAAAGTGGGATACCTGTCAGTACGAGCAGGATGGAGACTTGTGGTATGGCACTTTTCTCGAGCCAAAGGTCGAACACGTTTGTAACTGCGAGTATTGTCCCAAGAAGATCGCAAAGACTATCTAACTATTAATCACTGGACACTCATTGTGTCTCGTCATGTTTTTAATCATCAAGATCCATGGCCTCCAAACTTGCTTTGACATGTTTCCAACAATGGATCTCATCTTTGCCCATCTTCCTGTAAGGGCATCTTTTTGTTACTTTAGGATTCACTGTCGCCTCACAGATCGGATCAAACTGAGCTAGAACTTGGCGATGTCGATCGAGGCGCCAAGCAGCCTCCTGAACGCTCATCTTTCCGAGATGCACCATGTATTCAAACGTGTTATGAAAGTGATATCCCATTCCGGTGTTGCAGGAAAAGCAAAGAGGCATCACATTGGGAAAGATATCTGGTCCTCCCAAAGCTTGACGAATGATGTGCTCCCGATGCCATTGTTTGTGATCATCTCGCCTCATAATTGTGGTTCCACAGCAAGGACAAGGAGCGGTTTCGGCGTGAGCGTACCATTGAAACCAAACATGTTCTGGCTTGAGACGAGACATTTGAACTCTATTTGTCCCGCATCGAGATCGAAATTTGGAGATTCTTTTCGTAGTCAGAAGAAGTTTTGATGAGTACGTGTTGAACAACATCAAGAATCTCCAAATTTAGTCAACACGCGACGCATAAAGAGCGTCTGATGGTATGTATCTTGTCCTACAACATGGTGAAATCATCTGTGGCAAAGCCGTGACGAAAGTAGCCCTCTTGCATTGCAGTAACGAGTTGTTTGATCCCCTGAGCTTTCGCACCGTTTAGCGGAAGAGACTTCATGAGATGCGTCATTTGGTCGCGGAAGGAAACCATCTTGAGTTTTCGAGTGTTTTCACGATCCTTCTCCTGAAGTTTACTCAGTGCTGCCTTCTCGTCGTGAAAAGGATGAATCGTGAAGTAAGGGTCACTGTCTTTGCCAATGAGTTGGGAAACTAGGAGGTCATCTTTCTCATACATCAGGTTCCTTCTTTTGCGGATATCGCCGAGGAAGATATGGGCTGCCGGTGTTCTCAGAAAGTAGAGTCCCAGAATGAGACGCAGTTCAAGAACTGTTGTGAAGCACGGAATGGGAAATCCTGGCACAGAACTGAGATTTCCCCTCTGCCTTACATAGATGGTCACGCGACAAGGCGGAGTAGGCCACAAACTGTTGTCCCAGTTTTCACGCAACATATCTCGAGGTTCGATACCATTTGTTTCTAATTTTGATAACTCAATTTATGATAAGTTTGCCTCACCCTGATAAATACTGTTTGGCTATAAGAGGATCGAACAAAGACTCAAAATGTTGTAACAAAGTTTGATTAAACCGAGTTATTCGAGTTGAATCTAATGAGAAACGCAACTGTAACAAAGTTTGATCAAACCGAGTTATCTTCAAGTAGTGACAAATTGTCATTGACAGATGCCTGCCGTCACGTTGCACGTTTTGCCATCCGGGCAGGTTGTATTGGTGGCTTGGCATGGGACGTAACAAACATTTCCCGAGCAGATTTCTCCTGTTGGACAATCAGTGTTTGCTACGCAAGGAACACATGCTCCATTCGCAGTATCACAAACGAAGCCTAACACGCAATCCGAGTTTTGATAACAAACTATGGCATAACTTTTTCGACTTCTGATGACTAGAATGGTTATCAAAATGCCGACACCGATCAAAACCACGATGATGACAACAATCACCACAATGATGATCGTTTTGCGTTTCTTGGGGTCCATCTTTTAGCTTGACAAAAAGATTACTTGAAGAGAATCAAATGCTGGGGCCAGGTGAAGTCTGCATTTTAGTCATAACGAGAATCAATCTGCCAAGACCAGTTGGTCTGAGAAGTTTGTCTTCACTTGCCGAAAGAACGGTAGATCTTGGAAGTATCCGTCTTGGGTGCCACTTTAGGACCTTTGTGAGAATAATCTTGACTCTTCATGGGATTTCCTCCGTAGGCGCGAGCTTCTGGAACTGCCTGAACAACTTTGTACTTCTTGCCGAAGAAACCATATTCTCCATCGAATATGCTACGATCCATCGACATGATAAAAACAAAGACAACAATCGTAACAAGCAAAATGGCACCAAACCCGGTCTGCACATTTTTCTTCTGTTCGATGGTCAAAGTGTGTGTCTGAAGGTAGCGATTGTAGATCCACCATTCTATCAAACAGAGGATGACCAGAACGATCACAAGGATGTAAACTTTGTCCATTTATGGTTAAACAAAAAGAAATCCAGTTTTTATAGTTGAAAGAAATGCAAGTAGGCTACTTTTTGTGACTCATTCTGAATTTCAAATAGGGTAAACATTTTGGTCTAATCTCTCTGAATCAAATGGATGTCTTTTCATATTCCATTGTGTTGGGACTTGCGAAAGAACTAGAGTTCTTCAGGACGACGCGGAAAGGGATCGTTGAGTTTGAACTCTTCGCTCGGGGAGTTGCCATCAAAGAACGTTACTACAGTTTGCATGGCTTAAGATGTGTTTGTGGAGAATCGACTTGTTCAACTTGTGAGGCCTGGAGGAAGTTCTTGAAGCTTGGCAAGTGTATACGTTGTGCCAAAACAGTTGAAGTTTCAATTGAATCACCTTACTGTCGATCATGCTATGAACTCGCCAAGAATGAAACTGTGATTTCCTACCATACAATCAGGACGGCCACAGAAGATGATGTCAGTAGGAGGAAACGGGCTGAAGATTTCAAGTGGCTGCTTTCGATCCCTAAAGTAGTTGATCATACTGAGTGGGAATGTATCTTCTGTCTGGGTGCCAGCAGGACAAGAATCTCGAAAGATCGTGAGGTACGGAATGATGTAGCGATTTATGGCAAATGGTTTCGCATCTGTACAGACTGCTTGGCAACACAGTATGATAAGCAGATGAAGATCAAATCATCATCTCCTTGATCTCAAAACGCGGTACTTCATGTACCTAGTTTGTTTGTTCATTCTGGCTCCCACTTGGCTTGCTCTTCTTCTGCGAGCTGCCTCCAATCTTCTGAAACACTCTGCCACAAAGTGATATAGTCAGTTTCAGGACATCTCGTGATCAAATCGATCATTCTTGCATTCGCATAGCGTTGCAAGCCGGATTGCCATGTGCCCAATCTGCGCCTCACTTCAGTTGCTACTTTGCCTGCAATGTTCCATCCCTTCCAGTTCGACATATCGTTGGCACGAGGATCATCAGCTGCTAGCCCAATGCCTACGATTGAATCTTCGTCTGTGCATGCAATGATGGAACTTCCCGTAGCTAGTAGTTTCGCCTTCAAGTCCTCGTGCTGGCTGAACATGGCTAGTGATCCTTCGATGGCTATCTTCACTCTCGCATTTTTCCAAGCGAGAGGATCAACGTTCTTGATCGTGAGTCCAATCCGTCTGATCAACGCTGGTTTGGGCATCGTGAAAACTTCTTTGGCAACATCAAACTCATGAAACATGAGTGCTTTTCGCCAAACAACGTAATGCTCCGAAGATTGAAACAGTCCACCTTCGACTTGCTTTCCATCTTTTCTAATCACGTGAAGATCGGCTTTTGGTCCCACGAGTTGGAATGGTGCGATGTAAAATGGGGACAAGTAGCCATTCTCTTGTTCTGCCTTGTTGAAGAACACGAAGCCAACCGCATGAGAGAACTCAGGAAGTCCTTTTGGAACGTTAGACGTAACTTCAGTGGTCTTCTTGGCGACTGCACTTTGTTTCGGAATGACTCCACCTTCGACCTCAATTTGTCTGAACGTCAAGGAGATCCTTCCGCCTACCAATTTACCTCCCGAGTTGGTCTTCCTGCCAGAAACAGCATGCTTGTACAGTTGCTGACAACCGTCTAACATGATGAGAGCAGATCCGTCGGTCAGTTCGTTCTCCCAAACGATCTTGTTCGTGATTTTGTCTTGGAAGGAAAACAGTTTCTCTCCGTGTGGTTGACAGAAAGTCATACTGAGGATCACCTTCGAAGTCAAACTGGTTTCGTTATCGGAATGCCACCCGAGTGAATCAGGCTTATCTCCTGTATCTTTCGGTGGACGATACCAATTGACGAAACAGGCGTTGAAACGTGGAAGTCGACCCGCCAAAGCTGGATGCATCTGTTCTGCCATCGAAATGAACTCAGGAGATTGAACTGTCTCGAGCAACAGAGCGAGATAACTCATTGGCTGCGGCTGGATTGTCTCTACGATTCTTCCCGAGTATTTGAATGTTGCTCGACTATTGTTAGATCCAAGATCGTTGGCGAAAAGAGCCGTCAAACGATTCTCCTTGTGAGAAGCTCCGTAGACATGCACGGTTCCTTGCGTCAAGTGTGGCTTCATTTCCTCGAGAAGAATGTCATAGATGGGACGCTCTTTTGGAACTACCGAACCCTCTTCTGGCCATTCGGCAGTTCCCGGCCAGAAGTCAGGTAGGTGAACCCAATGAGGTCCTGCGGAGTTATCAACGTCCATCTCAAAAGGTTCTCACTTCGGGTTTCCTGCGAAAGATCGAAAGAAACTCTCGGCGACTTCTTCACGTACTTATAGTCTTACTCAATCTATTCATAAATTTGGAAACTCAATTATTATCTAAGTTGTAAAAACACCATGTCTAGAATCTCGTATTGGCAGAAGGAGAAATCAATGTCTGATCACAAGGCTCGTCTCATTTTATGCCTTGTGAAGACGAATGTGAAACTCAAAGTCTGGTCAACAAGTGCCATTCTAGAAGACTTCACGTCCAATCTTGATACAGACACTTTGAAGGGATCGTTTGTAGCCACGAGGACTTACGGATTTGGGACAAGTATGATTCACTTCGAAGTCAAATGAGGGTCATCAGTTTCGGCATGATCAGCAGAGGAGCGTCTCAACGTGATATCTTGAGACATCATATAAAGCTGGCCAAAAAGTGGATATAAAAGTCAAAGCAAGTGAATTTCAACAGTGAGGTCAACTAATCATAAATTGAGTTTCAACATTTCGAAACAAATCATGCAAACTGCGATGTATACTGTGGCGCTACCTCCGGGGAAGAAAGGTGCCGAACAAAAGATCAAGCGCAAAGCTCGAGACCACTTCAACTCGATTGGTATCAAAACTGTGACGAATGACATTTACGTGGTGAATGTAATCTTTGTCAGTCCTTCTGAAGCTAGTCATTCCCAGCTTTTTGCCTACCACAAGAATACAACGAGTTTAGGAGACTTGGCGAAGGAATACCAGATCGTCACAAAGGAAAACGCCGTGCAAGGTCAGATGTTCGAAGCTTGTCGCTTCAGTAATGCTTCTTGGATGCTTCTTCAGGCAGATGATCCAATTCCAGCCAATGGAATCTTGTTGATCAACCACTCGTGCTATGGTGGAACCTGGGTGACGCATCTCTATGATCCCAAACACGCCAAAGAAAAGCGTTGCCATTGGTGTTATCAGCCTGAAGCCAAGGACAAATGCGGATCGTGTGACACAGAAACTCGCAGGGGAATTGCACGATATTGCTCTCGAGAATGCCAGAAGTTACATTGGCCGATGCACAAGTTGATGTGTCTGAAGAACAAGTAAGTAAAAACAAAACGAGGGCTATTTTGGCCCCAGTTTAGAGATTCCGATTGTTTATCTGATGAGATAGAATTGAGCTATAAAATTTCGATCCAAATGTCGAAAAACAGCATGGATGTTCGTGTGCCCACCACCTCTGAAGCCAAGAAGTTCCGTCAGCAAGCTCGCGACGAGTACATCTCTTGCGGACACAAAGTAACCAAGAATGATTTTCGTGTCGTGACGATCGTGTGGGTTTGCCCCAAGGGTTGCACCCATCCCTCACACTATGCTTTCCACAAAAACATCAAATCGATGCGCCAGTTGGCAGACGAATATCACATCGATTTTGAAGACAGACGAATCGGCGATGATCTGACCGAAAGAGTTGACGGATATCGTTTCAGTGATACTAACTGGCGACTCCTCAAAGAGGATGATGCTGCTCCTTCCAATGGCACAATCCTCGTGATCAATCATGTTTTGGCTGGTGGAATCTGGTATGTGAATCATAATGGTCCATCAAAAGAACAAAAGTGTTGTTTCTGGTGTTTCAAACCTGGAGCCAAGGAGAAATGCTCTTGGTGTGTCGAAGATAGTCTCAAGAATCCCAACCATGTTGTAGCAAGATATTGCAACCGAGAATGCCAACTCGCACACCTTCCTGCCCACAAGACGAAGAAAGCTAGAACAAAACAAGGAGAGCAGATTTGCGCACAATGTTCCAAACAACCAATCACATCATCATGCGGAAAATGTGGCAAAGCATTCTATTGTTCCAAAGATTGCCAAACTGCGCACTGGTCGAAGCACAAGTTAGAATGCAACGATCAAATCAAGTAACTATCAAAAAGCTAGGACTATATGGTCCGCGCTCGAATTTCACAGCATGTTGACAAAGGCGTTGTTCCATTGAGTCGTCGCTGCTTGCATACCTTGTTTGATCTGATTGGTATGCTTAGCGACAAGATTGATGATTTCTTGTAGCGGTACTTCCGGTTGCATCAGACGGACGGCCTCTGCGTGTGAAATGATGCCTTGCTGAGAGATGAACAAAAGGATCAAACTAAGTTGAGCTCTTTGAGATTCCTCTTCGTTTTTCCTTTGGATTTCTTCGATAGCCATCTCGTAAATCTTCAGAAGTTCCTCCAGTGACATCTCATTGTTGAATTCAACGGTACGACCATGTTCTTTCAGAATGCTCAATCTTTCGATCACTCCTGGTTTATCGAGAGGAAGTAGCTCGTCATCATTGAGTGAAACATTCTGCTCTCGAATGTCATCCATTGGAGGACCAATCTTCATGGCAGAAAGTTGACTCCATGCGTCCTCCACCGAAGAATCATTCTGCTCTCGAATGTGTTCATCCATTTAGAGTTCAAACGATTTCATTTAATGGATCACACAGGTCTTCTGTAAGACGAGCGTTCAGAGATATCTACTGAGAACTTGAATCATTTGCGCATTGCTTATATCAGGTTGCATCAAATTGTTACTTTCGGCGATAGTTATGGTGCCTTTCTGCACAAGAAGAAAAGAGTAAACACAAAGTCTGGCACGATCTGTACGCTCTTGATCTTCCCTCCGGATACAATCGACGGCATCCTGATAGATAACCACGAGTTCTTCGAAAGGCATCTTCTCGTCAAACTTTAAGCAGATATGATTGTCCTTCAAAATGTTCAAACGTCTGATAATCTCAGGTTTATCTAAAGTTGCCTCTTCACCTGAGGAATCTCTAGATAAACTTGAAGATTCCTCTGGATCATCCTGGGTGGAAGAATCTTGATGATCCATTTAGGGAACAAAAACGATTCCTTGTTTTTGGATCGAATTGAAATAAAAACGGCAAGTCAATGGACGAGTACGAATTTGCTCGTCTCGAGGCAGAATTCGATGTCGTCTTGGAACTCGATGCGCAAACTCTTGCGACCTTGCTTGAAGTGATCGAGTATGCCAACTCTTTGACGGACCACATGAAGTTCCCGGAGGATAAGCTTCAAACTATGCGGGTTGTTCTGGCTGGAAAGATCAAGCAGGAAGAAAACAGAAAAAGTAACTGGGAAGACCAACCTGATGATACCCAAGAATCTCAACATTGCCTCAAATATTATGCCACCAAGGAGACAGCTAAGAGTGTTCTTGAGAAATACGGAGTGGCCATCATTCCGAGTGTCCTGGATGAGGCTGAGTGTAAGGCCATCGTGGATGGAATGTGGGATTTCCTGGAGAAGATCACGGCGAAGTTCGAAGTGCCTATTCAAAGAGCCAAACAAGGTACTTGGACCAGTTTCTACGACCTGTTTACTCTTCATTCGATGCTCATACAACACTGGAAGGTAGGACATGCGCAATTCGTATGGAATGTCAGACAGAATCGCAAAGTAGCTTCCATCTTTGCTCACCTGTGGAAAGTACCAGAGGAAGAACTGATAGTTAGCTTCGATGGTGTCAGCTTTCACATACCACCTGAAGTGACTAAGAGAGGACACTACCGAGGCAACGATTGGTTTCATACTGATCAAAGTCTGCAGAACTCCGATTTTCAATGCGCGCAAGGCTGGGTGACCGGGCTTGATGTTCGCGAAGGTGATGCCACTCTGACCTTTCTGGAGGGATCTCACAATCTTCACGAAGAGTTGGCCGCCACGATCGCAAGTCCGAAATCAGAAGATTGGTACAAGTTGAGTGCGGAAGAGATCAAGTGGTATGAAGAAGGACAAGCACAAGATTCAACGAAAAGCAAACCAAACATGGAATCTGTAGGAAATCAGAAAGGAGCCGCCACTAGCTCCCAAAAATGGATACGACGTCCTTGCCCCAGAAGAAACATCACGTGTCCGAAAGGTTCAGTCGTATTATGGGATAGTCGTACAATTCATGCCGGGAAAGAAGCTGACAAAAATCGAGCTCAGATGAACTTTCGTTGCGTTGTCTACGTTTGTTACGTCCCGCATTCCTTCATTTCCGAAGCGAATCGCAAAAAGAAGCTGCGCTATTTGGAGGAAATGAGGATGACATCTCACTGGCCAGATAAGATCAAGGTGTTTCCCGTCAATCCTCGCACGTATGGAAAAGAGCTGCCCACCATCTGCGATATCGATCCGCCCCAACTGAGCGAGTTCGGTAGACTTCTCGCAGGAGGATTGAAATGATCCAATCTAGTAAAAAAGAGTTGGTCACAATTCGCTCAGACTGGTGAGATATAAATGAGGTCCGATTTAAGACTAAAATAACACACGGTTTGTTAAAACCAAGTGATGAAGACATTCGAGAAACCAGTGAGAGTCAGGATTATTCCTGCTGGCATTCAAAATTTACTCTATTGGATTGATCGTGATAATCACAGTTTAGGCAAATGTAGTTACCACGATGAGTTGGAACCCATTGTTCATATCGATGCAGCTCAGAGTTCACATGGAGATCCAGCATTTTACGTCCGAGTTGTCTATGCTTGTAGTCAAGGCGTTTTGTCCATACCACGAGATCCTCCTACTGACTGCAACATCATTCCAGGCTGGGATTCGAATATCGATTGCTGGGTTGATGAATACGTGCCAAAATGAAATACGCGGTTTGCTAAAACCTAGTATACGATAAAGTTTACATGATGGGAAACGTTTCGTCTCAACAAAGCTCGATCAGAGAGGTAGACAGGATGGAAAACTCTGAACCACACGAGTTGGGACCTGGCCTGTCTTCCATCTATGATGCGGATCGTTTCGACAAGTGGATGGAAACTGATCCCATTCTGCCGAATCCACAAGAGATGTTCGGTACAGCTGTCGATAGCAACAAAATGATCGTCTACATGATCTACAAACGTTTGGACAGTGAGAAACCTTGGCCGTGGATCTACTTGCGTCTCGCTTGGTATGAAGTTCGAGGCTACGATTGGAGGATCGCGAAGGCATTCGATTGATGATACGAAAAGTTGAACGATAGATTTTAGATTTTTGTCTCTCAAGAAGATGCGTCAAACTACACAGAATGAACTAGCACCTGGTTTAAGACTGGGTGCCACACCTGCTGAAGTTGATGCTTGGATGCAGGTTGATCCTCCAGGCATCAAGACGAGGTGTTATTCGACTCAAGGATTGGCCATCATTAAGTACGATCTTCCTGGCCAAGACCTTGACGACATCACCATTTCAAACGAAACGACCATCATTGGGAGGCCATACATTTGGCTCTTTGTCGTCATCAGATGGTTCCGAGAGAAAGGCTTCAAGAGCATTTTTGTGGAACCTTTCGACAATCCCAGTTCTCAACCAATGAAAGCGATCGAAGTTTTCCCAGGTTTGTATTATGGTTATACGCCTAGTGATTTCACCAAGTGGATGAGAAGTGATCCCGCTCCGCCTTTGCTAGGAGAACACTATAGTACACGCATTTCGGAAGACAACAAAAACATCACCATAACTTTCAGAAGACTCGGCCTGAATCCCAAGGAGAAGTTCAGTGCGATTCCCTGGCCGTGGGTCTATATGCGCATCGCATATCATGAACGTGCCGGATATCGAGTTATGCTTAATGCTATCACACAATGAATACGCAGTTCATTCGAACTTAGTAATCAATATGAAATCATAAATGTATTTCTTTCTGGGCGTACATAACGCCTTAAAATGTAGTCGACAATCTTGTCCAGAAATTCGTTAATTTCTTTGTCTGTCATGTTTGAGGACAGCATGCGAGTTCTTTCACCTCCCTTGATGAGACCAAGTTCCTCATATTGTTGAAGCCTTGCGCTGATCTGAGATCTATCGGGCTGTATCATAGCGTGGCCAAGTTTGGAAGTAGAGTCGGTTTTGCTGGCTGCTGTTTCACTCAGAGGTGCAATTTGAACATTCAATGTTTCCACTTTTGTGGTTTCAGGATGGACAACGGAAGATTGAACATTGATTTTCAGGTAGGTAATCCGCGTGTTTAGACGGAGTGCAACCTTGTTCGCCACACTTTGTACAGCAGACTTCAAAAACTTCTTAGGGAACCTGGAGCGAACAACAACCGAGCTTCATCAAAAGAAGGCTCGAAGTCAGGGCTGATGGAAAAAGTTTTGGCCAGCGGAATGATAACTTTTGGTACTTCTTCCGCATCAATCTTGCTTATCACAATGTCTATCGTGCTGACGATCAAGTCTTTGATCTCGGCGTTGGTCATTTTGGAATCCATAACATCTCTATACGCTCCCTCTTTGAACAGTCCGTTGGTCTCCATTTGTTGGATGAATTGTCCCAAAGTTACACGCTCAAGAGTTTCCTCTCCGCTCCTCTCGATTTGACAACCGATGCCGCGCCTGATCATCATTTCTGGTGCTGCCTGGAGATGTTGTGCGTTGCCAACTGGCGAAGCTTCAGGTTGTGCAACCTTGTTATCCATTTCGAGTTTCTTTCTGTCCCATTAAGACACAAAAATTAGAAATCGTTTTGAGCATACATAATGTTCAAAACTTTGAGAGAATCTCTTCGATTTCTTTGTTGGAAGCCGATTCGATGATTCTCTTGGCCTCTCCAGGCCCTAGCTTTCCGTCCTTCTCGCATTGTTCCAGTTGTTTACGCAGACCGAGTCTCTTTTGCGTATCCAAAGCGTATGGGTCGGTTTTCCTCACCATGATTGCTTGACGATTCTGATTGACAAAACCGCAGAAATCTGGATGTTTCCTCACTGTCTCCAACTCTTCCTCGCACATTCCTGCAGTAGGCATCGAATAATGATATTCATGTTGAGGTCTACTTCTGTCCACATGGTAAACCAGGGTGTCTGTCATTCTTGGATTCACTTCGGATCTAGCGAGAGAGTTCAAGATTTCGTTAGCGTCGAGTTTCGTTGAATTCGCATTGTTAGTTGTTCTGAGTTCCATATTGGCTCCAGTGAGAGAATTCAAAACGTGATTCATCATTTCTTGTTCTTTGGGTTCCATTTTGTTTTCTTTTCTGAGCAAACAAAATGCTTCGAATTTTCATTTCTCAGTTCTTTCATCGAGGAAGTCTTGAAGGTCTTCATTGGAAGGTTCTGAAAGGACCATTTTGACTGCTTCGTCGGAATCAATCTGACCTGTCGCTTCGCCTTGAATGATGGCAAATCTCAATGCTACTCTTTCTCGAACTTCTTGTCCCCTCTTTTGATGTTCTGCGAAGACAACATCGTGGATTGCCGAGAGAGCCTCTTCTGACATATCCTCATTGAAGTCAATTGTGTAACCAACTCGCCTAAACAACTTGAGCCTATGCAAGAGAATCGTTTTACGATCATCTGGAGGTTCCATTTTCTTTCTAAGCGTCCAAACGCTGCGAATCATTTTGCTTTCAAGGTGTGATGACTATCGAGACATAAGTGGCGTTATCTTTGGTCCCCAAGGAGATATTCGCATTCAATCCACCAGATATAATCCAAGACTTCAAACTGTCCGCTTTTTGTAAACACGAATCTTTGGTAATTAGCAATTCTTCTGTGGAATAAACGCCAGACCAAAAGTCATCACAACCGACCCAAAAATGGTTGCGATTGCCGTAGTACAATCGAATCTCGAATCGTTTCTTATCGCTCCAAACAATGTCATACCAATCTCTGACCTTCTGTTTGATTTTGATCAAACTCTGAGACATCTTTCTGAGCGTGCTAAGCGCCGAAACGCTGCGAATCATTTTTGTATTCAAGGTGTAATAACCACTGAAACATAAGTAGTGTCATGAGCTGTCATCATTTTGTCGAAACAACGATAAGCAGCGACATGTTCAGTCTTCAGAGAGATGGTAGCATTCAATCCTTGGGACAGAATGTAAGTTTGGAGATCTTGCGCAACTCTCAAACACAATGTTTCCGTAATATTAACTTCTGGCGGAGCATACACGCTCGAGCGAAATGTATCGTAGCCGACCCACAGATGTTCACGACTTCCGTAGTACATTTTGATCTCGATTTGCTTCTTCTCTTCCCACACTAGGTCAAACCAATCGTACATTTTCTGTTTGACCTTGGTGAAGTACTGGTGAGGTGCTTCCTTGGTCAAATGAGACATACCAGGAGTGATTGCTTTCCGTAGAATTATTGGAGCACAAAAATCAGCTAACTTTGATTCTCTTTCTGAGCGCACAACGCTTCGAACTTTTATTCATTTTCTCACCAACGCACGCGCGAATTTTCGTAATAAAGAGTGCATCTTCCTAATGGATCGGATTGCTCAGACTCTTTCTTTTGCTTGTAGTATTCCTTGGTTAACATCCATTCTTCACCAGAAGTCAACGGACTGAGTTTCTGTTTCATTTCTTCATTAGTCATGTCGGACTTAAACATTTTGAGCGTTTCTCCACGCCCTTTGTTCCTGCACAATTCGCGCATGATGCCAACATCAAGGAGTCCCAATCTTTCTTCTTTCGATGTAAAAACAATTGCTTCTATCTGTTTTCTGCGTATCGACTCTTTCATCTCAGCTATTCGAGCACTCATTTCTCCTATGGTCGGACGTTTTGCCCTTTCTCTGAATTTGCGATCGATTTCTTCATCTGGAATCACCTCGGTAACTCTTTGCCTCATCTCCGCGAAAGTCATGTTGGAATTATACATGCGATTCGGTTCGTCCTCTTGGAACTTCGCCTTGTAATCCTGATCGAGACACATCAGGTACAAGACGAACTTCTGATCTTTTTCCGTCTCGCCGTCCATTTCTGAGCGCAGAACGCTTCGAATTGTTTTTCATTTTTCCAGACTTGCGAGAACATCTGCGAGTTCTTGGTTTGTGGTCGACTCGATAATTTTCTTAGCCTCGCCAGGTTTGATCTTTCCGTTTGCTTCGTGTTTTTCTAATTTTCCACGCATGAGACGTCTCTCTCGGACTATTTTCTGGTCCTCGGTAGAAAGGGGCGATATTTCATCGTAATGAAGAGTTACTTGTCTCAATGGATCGAAAGCAGGAAGATCCATGTTAGTTTCTTTGGCTTGTGGAAAGAAACCATAAAGACGAGTCACCGGTTGCACAGAAGAAGGATCCATTTCTGAGCGCAGAAAGCTTCGAATTGTTTTTCATTTCAGATTTACCACAAGTTTCTTCCATCTGAGACTTCCTAGAGTTCTCATCTTTTGTATACATTCTGAGCTTCAATAAGCTTCGAATTGTACTTCAACTCTGTGAACTTTATGGCAAACTCTCGTACGCATCGATGTGATTCGCAGAGAGACTCTTCAGAGTTCTTGTGAATGCGACCGAACCTCGTTTCGCACAGATGTGTTGGTACACAAGGCCATCCCAGATCGCGGGAGGAAGAGAGGGAACGATGTCTTCAGTATTGTAGACACGAATGCTGTAAGGTGAGATCCAATCGAAAGTCTTGGAGAATTCCACATTGCCCACGCGAGGAGACGACATGGCATAATGCGTGATTTCCGTACTGACACCATCTTGCTTGAACTGGGCAGCAAAGTCGAAAGCACACAAAGTCGACACTGCACCTCCCAAAGAATGACCAGTGATGAACAGATTGGTCTTTCCTCCGCGGTTCTGTGACCACCAATTTTTGAGTTCTTTCTGGATCGATTTGTAAATCTTGTAGTAACCGTCGTGGACCTTGATGTGTTCCGCCAGTTTGTGATGATTGAGAGCTCCCAACAAGACCTCAGGCTTGACTTGTTTGATGTTCAAATCGGAATACCATTGATTCTTCGAGTAGGTTCCGCTGAAGGCAAAGCAAGCCATGGTCGAATTGGAGAAAATGTAGGCATACATTTGACCATCCAGAGGACTGACAATCTTGTACATCTCATTGAAAGGCGGAGGGATTCCAATCATGTCAGTACAATTGGCCAAACTGACTGCTGTCCCAATATCCCACATGGCAGTGGCAACATCATGCTCATACACACCGTTAGTGACTGGTGGTACCAATGTGTAGTGATACCTGGCCGGACCGAATTCCAAACAACTTTGTTGCACATCTTCGGTCAATTTGGCTATCGTCTTATCAATATAGCCGTAGTACAGACGATACACGATGTACATAACGATCAGGACGGCAATTGTCACGGCCACGATAGTAATGATTGCCGCCACGCTCGGCTTCACACCTGGTTTGGGGCAAGTTTTCTCACCCGTATCCATTTCGGGGAGAAGACTTTTTGGAGAGATGGTTTCATGCGAAAAGATCTCCGAAGCGACCCTTTTTGAAGCAATACGTTCGATCATAACGAGTACTAAAAGAAAATCCATTTTTACGATCATTTGATTCACAAAACATGACGTCAATTCAGACATGGGGAAGAGATTATGTTCAACTTCTTTCTTCTCATCTTGATCCAATCGATATCATAATGTTGGGTCGAGCTTTTCCTCTCCTGATTCAACATTTGAAGAAGTACCTAGTTCAAAGCTTGGCGAGGAAGATTGATCGCCACTTTCGTTCTCACTATGGGGCGAAGTATTATGACGAGTTTGTAACCATGATGAGGCGAACGGAAGTCTGCGTTTCGGGTTCATTTGTCCTAGGAATGTTTTTGCTGAATGCTGATGAATCTTGGAGCAAATCGGACATCGATTTTTATGCACCTTATGGCCTTCCTTGTTGGAACGGGACGCATGTCAACAATGCTGAAACTTTCTTTTACGATGTGCAAGGCTGGAAGAATACTCACACTGGACTCTATATGCAATTCTGTGGTGAAATAGCAACGGTTCGCGATTATCATCCCAGTCGTCTAGACCTTGCGACTCAAACGTCTCAACCAGGAAGCTTCATCTCGACTCGCTTTGAGAAGTTTCAAGTCATCACGATTCAAGACAAAAGACCTCGCGGTATTTACCAAACTTCGATTCCATCTGACTTCTCTCGTCATTCAGTTCGAGAGTTCATTGTGAATACCTTCGATTTCAACGTCTTGATGAACATTTTCTACTACGACGAGAATGGGCCACAAGTCGAAATTGGTGATCTCAAGTCGATTCTCGAAATGGCTGTCCAGTTCGATCCAAATGCTTACCTCAAGAAGTTCGAACATATTTCTTCCAGCGGTCTCTACAATCGTATCAAAAAGTACAAGAAAAGAGGATTCAAATTTGTAGGTCCAGAATGGGACGAAAATAGGTATCCACCTGAAGTAAAACCATGGTACTTATAGAAAACGAAACGAGACCTAGAAAGGATCCAGTTTTGATCATTATGTTGAAAACTCTGGGCCGCACCGGATTGAAAAACTGTCGAAAACTCTAGACCACACCGGATTGAAAACCGTCGAAGCTAAAAGATTGTCCATTTTTACGATCAAATGAATCCACAAAACATGACGTCAATTCAGACATGGGGAAGCGACTATGTTCAACTCATAGTGGCCTACTTGGATCCAATCGATATCGTCAGGTTGGGACGCGCGTTTCCTCTCTTGATTCAACATTTGAAGGGACATCTGCTCCCTCGTTTGGCTCAGAAGATTGATGGCATCTTTCGCCAACATTTCGGAATCGAATATTATGACGAATTTGTTGCCATGATGAGGCGTACGGAGACTTGCGTTTCGGGATCGTTTGTCCTTCAAATGTTATTGCTAAAAAGTGGCAAAGTTTGGGTCAGATCGGACATCGATTTATTCGCTACCAAGGTTGACGGAAAGACTGAACCGGAGTACCATAGATTTTTCTGCGAGGTGCAAGGCTACAGTCTGGACAGAGCAATTTACTCGCATGCTCCCAAAGAAATCGAGATGGTACATTCATATAGATGTACGGATTTACGCGCAACGCAACGCGTAAGGATTATCGGTCCGAGACCACACAGCTTCCTCATGAAGAACTTCACCAAGTTTGAAATTGTAATCCTCAAGGAAGCCACAACTAGGCATGACGTTTTGGATTTCATCAAGAGAACTTTCGACTTCAACGTCTTGATGAACATCTTTTACTACGATGAGAAGGGACCACAAGTTGAAATTGGTGACCTCGGATCAATCCTCAAGATGGTGGTCAAATTTAACCCCAATGCGTTTATCTCAAGGACTCCGGATCAAGAACCAGTTCGTCTCTTCTCGAGAGTAAAAAAGTACGAGGAACGTGGCTTCACATTTGTGGAACCAGGGTGGGGATCGGTGATGTACAAAAGAGGCCAATATTATCCCTAAAACGAGATCTAATGAGGATCTAGTTTTGGACACAAAGGAGGATCTTGGTTGATACGAGGTTTGGTCGGGTGTGAAGTCATGATGAAAATCAACTCGGTCTTGAAAAGAATCTTCATTTTTGTTAACTTTTGACCTTCCTGAAAGATCATGGTTGAGTTTTGCGCGGCAGCCATTTTGGCCACGAGTAGATTTTACAATGAGAGTTTCGCCAATCCTCCCGAAGTGCCGGTCGCATTTATCGTCGTGAGGGATGTCATGTTTTCACAAATGTTGCAAGGCGAGTTGGAAGACAAGAAGAACGTCTTCCAACTCAAGGGGATAAGCCATTCTTTCAGCTTCTCGGGCAACACTTGTGTAGGCGCGAAGAATCCAGCTTATGTCTTCAAGTCTGACACTTCGGATCTTTATGTGGTTCCATTTGGGGTTACCAATTTGGAATCCAGCACGATTGACGCACTTGGCTTCACTTTTACTGTCGCCGCGAGAACGAATGAACTCTGGAGGGTGGAACATGAGAAACTCGCTCAGGCCTTCCCTGGGATTGTCGCTGGAAAACGAACTTGCGCTCATTGTGGAAAACCAGGAAAACTCAAGTGTGGGAAATGTAAGTTGGCATATTATTGTAATGCCGAGTGCCAGAAAGTACACTGGAAGATGCACAAATTGTTGTGTCATCATTTTTGACATAAAGCGCGACTTCACGAAGTCAAGTTGACACTACAAACAGAATTTCACCTGGACGGAAAGTTGAAAGATGATAGAGGCTCACGAGAAGAGAACTTACTATTTAGCCAAGAGAATTTCAAACTGAGTCTTCCAACGAGGATCGAGTTTCAATCCTCATGGAATCAACCTTTTCGACGGCCATCTCGATCGTTCCGAACATCAACCTTTTTGATTCCGTTTTTACAAACCTTTGTGCGCCGAGTTTTCAGACAAGAATGATCTCATAGATTTCTTCAAGCTAAATTAAGAAGTAGACTTGTCGAAGTCGCGCTATGGTACCAAACAGCCTCGGATGGATATGCCCAATGTGCCGTCGACATATTCGCAGCTATGCTCTCTGCTCGAAATGCAACTTTGATGAATTGTATGGGCCTTTGGGTGGAAAAGATGGACTACTGCTTGATCCAAACTATCGGCATCGGAAGGAAGAAAACTGTCACAACGATTGTAGAAAATGTTTGTTCAGTCAGCATATGAGGAAGATAGAAGCACAAATCGAACAACATCATACCAAAACTTGCGATCCGACCAATTGTTGGTGGTGTTTGGGAGGCGAAGAGAAGTTCAATGAATGGCTGAAAGGAAATCAAGCTGGAATCAGGACTGATTCTATCGGAAATCAAGGAGCCGAGAAACCAGATCCCAAATAAATTGTAAACTGGGTCCACGATGGACTGCGTTTTGTTTTTAGTTGTCTTCATTAAGCTGTTGCTCGTCTGCGTACGCGAGGTCGAACCAGTGTTGCTTCTCTTCGGACGGCATTTCTTTCCACTCTTTTTTGATCTGTTTGGCGACATCTCCGGGAGTCATCTCGGGTTCTTCTTGTTCCAACTGAGGACGTCTCTCTGCGGAAAAGTGGAGATATGGGCTGAGAGGAGTCTTGATTTCCTTTTGGTACACTGTGGATGCGCCATGGGAATTACTCTCTAGAACGAGAGATTGTTTCCAGGAGTCGTCCTTTGTCGTACCTTTGAACAACAGATGATATACTCCGACGTTAGGAGTATAGTCACTCGGATCGGGCCAATTCCAGTTACCATAGAAATCTCTTGCCGTCCTTTTCCCGAGGACTTCGAATTCCGAACCTGCTGGAAAGACAATCTGGGCCTCAGAGTCCATATATGCAACATTCGAGCCGGCTGGAATCGTGATTTCAAGAATGCAACACGGTGGTTTGCCCTTTTCGAAATTCACGTAGCTCTCCAGGAGGACGGAAATGTTGAAAGAAGCGGATGTGGGTCGGTTTAAGACCGATCTGAGTCCAGGAACGTAACCTCGATCGTCGTAAATTCCGCGAAAGCATGTGATCTCTCGTTGTGGTGGTGGAAATAAGTCAATTTCCGAGTTCACGCCGACTGTCAGAAATTCATACTCTTTTGGAGTTAGAGTTTTTCCCGTCCGAGCTTTGATGAGAATTGCCATTCCGGCATCATCAACGTACTTATTCATGCTTGGCAGATCGGATTGTTTCTTGAATTCCGTACAAATGTGCATCCAGTCAAATGGAATGAAAAGCAGAATCTTAGCCATAAGAGTTTCCGCAGAATCACTCTCAAGAAATTCGATTGAGTAGTTGGTAGCTATTCCTTGCAGAATGGCAAGCGAAGAGTTCGTGATGATCTTCCGCAGACCATTCATTTAGCACGGCAGTTTTTATGAAAAATGAATCGCGATTTGCCGCGAAATATTGACTTTTATTTCGAGGTCGCCGTTTTAGGTTCAATAAGCTACTAAATGAGAATCAAATCTAGAAACCGCCTATCTTGAGTAGAATCATCTCATTTTATACAAACTAGGTCTCTCAAAGACCACGTTTTGTTCTTTACATGCTGCTATTGTAGGCAAGCATTTCGCGTTCGTAGCGTGCCTTATCGGCAATCGCAATGTCTTTCCACTTTTGATGCTCTTCTGTAGACAAAGCATCAAACGCTTTGCAAACTCTCGTGTTCATTTCACTGTAAGAACAGAATGGGTCGACCTTCTTCAGCTTGGGACGAGTCTCGCGACTGAAATGATGAAAGGCATCTTTTGCTTCCTCGATGAGGAGCTTGGGGCGTCTGGTGAATCTATGATCGATATCAACGGCGAATTCGGCAGGATTTCTCCCGATTTTCAACATAGTTAGAAGATCGCGAGCTTCATCCATCCACTCAGATTGACCAACCCAGAGCAATTTTTGCCATTCCTTGAAGATGTCTCCAGTGGTATCCTCTGTGTAGAGAGTGATTCTACGACGGTAGGCAAAGTAGAGATAACCATAGATCTTCTCTCCAAGTTCCTCGTTGATGTTCTTGTGGAATCTCTTGTTGAAAGCAAAGCGTTCCATATCGAAGAAGGCTAAGAGACGATCCTTGAGGTTGACGACAGGTTCTTCCGAGGTCGGAATCGGTATGTTCTCTTGGGAAGCTCGCAGAACCACTTCTGGTGTTTCCTCAGGTTTGTTGGACTGGTCTCCAAACAGTTTGCTCACGTAGAGCTGCTTGTCTTGATGCGCAAAGTCAACCCAACGTTGCCTCTTCTGATCATCCATGTTGTCCCATTCGTGAGACATCTGATTGATTAGATCTCTGGAAGACATGTTGGGATCAACCTTCTTCAACTCTGGGTACCTCTCACTGGCATAATATCCGTAAGAACTAAGAGGCTTCTTGGAGATCGGCACAAAGCAATGCTGAGGAGGAACCCTGATGGGACAAACCGGAATCTCTTTCGTGTTCGCCACATCATACCAAAATTCATGCTCACTTTCGGTCATTTCGTACTTCCACTCGCCCCAAATCTTTTCCTTCGTCGGTTGGAGCTTCTGGACGCCAGCCTGTTTGAGTTTTGGATGACAATGAGCGGCATAATGGATGTACGCAATGCGAGAACGACCTGCATAGCTCCATTCGTAGTCAATGCGAGATTCAATCTGTGCTTCCGTGATGTTGGGAATCTTTTCCTTCAAAGTGCTGCGGCGAGATGATGCAAACATCTCGCCCACCTCTGAGGAGATCGGAAGGTGGACTTTTTGCTTGGTCGGAGACATTTCTTGTTGAGACTTTTCCGCCACGACAAGAGAAGATTGAGACTTGACTTCCCGCTTCCCCTCAAAGAGGATATTGAAGGCCTTCTCGTTCCATGCGCATTGTTCTTCTTCTGAAAAAGCATTCCATTTCTTCACGATCGTTCTTGTGACATCCAACCAGGATCCATACAAGCTTGGACGAATGTTGTACGCAAAGTAGAAATAGCCGTAACGATTGCCGTTGATATCTTCGCTCACATCTTCGAGACAAAATGACTCTCGAGAGATGGCAACCTCTAGCTCAGTTTGTGTAAACGCGCAGCCAAGTAACTCGACCATTCTCCTGTGTTGAATGTAGCGCTCATTCTTGGGCAAAGCACGCCATTCGGCAAGCAATTGACGAGTGATGTTCTCTTTGAAACCACTCAAGATCGGACGACGTTCAATCGCGAAGCTAAGATAGCCTTTCTTCCAGCTGCCTTGCTCCTCGTTGATCTCGCGAAGAGCATCTCGCTCAAAATCAAGCTTGACTTTGATTTCTTCCTGAGAGGTGAAAACTTGATCAGCTTCTTGCTTGTCTTTGGGAGGAACTGAAGAAGTTTCGACTTGCTTCTTTGTGTCCTTCTGATTAAGTTCAGAAAGCCAAGCACATCTTTCTTCTTTCGTTTTCGCACGCCATTCTTCAACAATTTGGTTAGTGACGTCTCTTTTGATTCCAGACAGGTTCATACGTCGGTTGACCGCATAGTCGAAGTAGCCAGAGATCCAACTTGCCGTTTCGATGTTGATCTCGCGAAGAGCTTGTTGTTCGAACTTGATTTCTTCCTGAGAGGTGAAAACTTGATCAGCTTCTTGCTTGTCTTTGGGAGGAATCAGGGATTTCTCAGTTTGTGGCCGATCGGGCAAAGCATGCTTTTCCTCTACGATTCGACTAGTGACAGCTTCACGTTCATACTCAAGTTCAATATCGCGATCTCCTTTGGTTCTAACTGAAGAGGTCTCGATTTGATTTGCGCCTCGAATGCCAAAAATCAACGTCGAAGCGCAGGCAAGTTTCTCTTCTTTTGATTTCGCACGCCACTCCGCGAGGATCCGACGGGTGATGTCTCTTTTGGTTCCAGATAGGGTCGTACGTCGGCTGACCGCATAGTCAAAATAGCCAGAGACCCAACTTTCCGTCTCTGCCATCTCGAAGAGAGCCTGCTTCTCGAAATCAAACTGCGCCTCGATCTTATCTCCCTCTTGCTTGTCTTTGAGCGAAAGTGTGAAGACATCGACTCGCTCTATCTCCATGGTCGCGACAAGTTTCATTGGTTTGACATTCTCGCGAAGAACGATGACGAACTGCATGATGAATTTCGTTTGAAAACACAAAGATGAAAAATTGGGAAATCAGTTGAATCAAACTAGTTTACATGAAGTGGATCGAAAAGCAACCTCATTTTTACCTCAAACTGGGTCCATAAAGGACCTTGTTTTGTTTTGCTTACTGCTTTCTAGACTGTTCGCTAGAAGCAAGCAATTCGCGTTCGTAGCGTGCTTTGTCGGCATCAGACAGGTCGATCCAACGCTTGCGTTCCGGAATGGTCAGCGACTTCCACTCTGCTACGATTTGCTGCGTAAGATCGGCGAAAGGCATAGTGGGATCTTCCTTCTTCAACTCAGGGCGTCTCTCGCTGCAAAAGTAGAGGTAAGGACTCAAAGGACGACGCACGGAAAGCACAAATGAACGACGGACTGGGACTTCGAGACCGCGCATGAAGTGATGCACTGGTTTGCCGGGTCGTTTCCTCACCAGTTCTCGCAACTCTTCCTTCTCGCGGTCATCCAGAGCGTGCCACTCAGTGTTGAACTGATTGAACATCTTTTCTCTCGTCAGATTCAGCTCGTCGTGCTTCGCCCTGTTGCGACGACGAATCATAA
>Ga0182016_10001795_pt1 | contig 25709 bp, 16 predicted proteins | sample 712S2MmetaG_FD_120491 | JGI IMG/M metagenome (GOLD analysis project Ga0182016, IMG submission 120491) | Permafrost microbial communities from Stordalen Mire, Sweden - 712S2M metaG | ecosystem: Environmental > Terrestrial > Soil > Wetlands > Permafrost | place: Sweden: Stordalen | collected...
CGATTCCCACATTTCCTCCGCCACGGAGACTGCTAATCTGATTGGAATATAAAAACGAAAGGCAAAAACCGGTTCGCCTACCCTTCGCTTCCTTCAGGCTCATCCTTCAATTGGAAAAGACTGTGCGCGACCGCTGCTTCACATCAGCTTCTCAAGCAGAGCACTCAGCGCGTGTCCGCGGTGGCTTACCGATGCCTTGGTCTCAAGATCGATTTCCGCCATGGTCCTGTTGAGCGTTGGCAGCAGAAACAGCGGGTCGTATCCAAATCCACCAGTCCCCCGCGGAGCCTCAAGAATCACGCCTTCAACCGAGCCTTTCGCAGTTTGAATCAGCTGGCCGTCGCGGGCGCATGCCAGCACGCAGCGGTAGCGCGCCGTACGCCGCGCAAAAGGAACGTCGGCGAGCCGCTGCAACAGCACCATGTTGTTCCACACGTCGGTGTTGTCGTTGGCGTCGGGCGAGTCCACCAGTCCGCTGTCGGCAGCAAACCGCGCCGAGCGCACTCCGGGCGCGCCGCCAATCGCGTCAACCTCCAGCCCCGAGTCGTCAGCCAGAATCAGCGCCCCGTGGGCAAAGCGCGAGTAGTAGAGAGCCTTGAGCGTCGCATTTTCCTCGAAGGTGACGCCGGTCTCATCGGGCGCTTCAAGCTCGTCGAGGGCCGAGAGCGGCTCTATCTCCAGCGAATGGGTGTGCGCCGCCGCGCGAAAGTCGCGCAGCTTGCCCTGGCTGGTCGTGGCCGCATAAAGGCGAAATTCCATGGGTCGAGTGTAATGCCGCGCCGTGACGGTTGCTTCTCTGAATTACGATGGTTGCGTCAAGCCGTCGAGTCCTGACCGAGTGTATTGGAAAATCTCTTCTTGGCGGAAGATTACCCGCGGTTTCAAAATGGGATTATTGGTACCCTCCCACCCACTCCAAAGCCAGCAACTTATGCTTTGACAACCGTCAGTTGGCTTGATTAGCTTTATCCGGCAGAGAAATTATTTCACAAAAGAAAACCCCACCCGCGTTGCCGCGTACCTCAGGAGCATGCAAGTGAAACAAACTACGAGATTCGGCGTTGCCCTCCGGCTCTGGCTCAGCTTGGCCTTGCTTGCTGCTTTGCATTTGCCCGCCCAGACCGCTGCGATTGCGGGGCCGGCCGGGCTGCGCGTCGATAATCTCCCCACCGCGCTCGGCATTGACGATCCGGCTCCCAAATTCAGTTGGCTATTGCACGACCCGGCCCGCGGCGCAAAACAAACGGCTTACGAAGTCGACGTCGCCACAACTGCCGACCTTCTCAAAGCGAACAAACCCGATGTCTGGACCAGCGAAAAGATCGACGCCGCACAATCGCTGAACGTCAAGTACTCTGGCCCGGAGCTCAAGCCGAGCACGCGATACTTCTGGCGCGTCACGGTTTGGGGCGCGAATGGCAAAGCCTACCCACCCAGCGCGCCCTCCTGGTGGGAAACCGGCCTGCTGTCTGAATCCGCCTGGACCGCCAATTGGATTGGCTACGAAACGGCTGAAGAGGCAGCCGTCCGCAGCGCAACATCAAATTGGATCGCGAACCCCGACCTGGCCACGCTTGCCGCGGAACGCAAAAAGCAGCAACGATTCGCATACCGCACCATCGTCAACCTCACCCAGCCTGTAAAGTCTGCCGTGCTCTACGCTACCGGGCAGGAGACCGCCGCGGCATGGGTAAACGGCTCGCAGGTAATGGAGCAAGAGCCTCTCCCTCCGTACATGGATCTGCCGTGGAAGAAGTTTGTGCGCGCCGATGTGACAGCAAAACTAAGTGCCGGCGCCAACACGCTGGCCATCGAGACCCTGTTTTATCTCGACAACCCCGACGGCACACCTGAGTCAACGGCGCCGCCCATGATCGCGACGCTGGTGATAGAGTACGCAGACGGCACATGGGCAAGCTTCGGCACCGACGCAACCTGGAAGACCGCAATCCACGCGGCCGCCGGCTGGACCGCAACACGATACGACGACAGCGGCTGGAAGCCGGCCGTGGTTGTGCCCGATGGCGCTGAGGCCAACGGCCACCCGTGGATTCCCGATTCGGTGAAGGCTCTCCGCAGCTCGTTCAACCTGAGCAAGCCAGTGAAATCGGCGCGGCTCTATGCAACAGCCCTCGGCGACTATGGAATTTTCTTGAACGGCAAGCGCGTAGGCGATCAGGTACTGTCTCCCGGCTGGACCGACTATCGGGAGCGAGTCTATTACCAGACCTATGACGTAACCACATACGTCGGCGAGGGAGAAAACGCAATCGGCGCTCTACTCGCACCCGGCTGGTACGAGACTCCGCTCGAGTGGGAGCAGCGGCCCAACAACTACGGCATCACACCTCCAGCTCTCCGCGCGCAACTTCGCATCGAATACGCCGACGGCAGCGTTCAATGGGTTGCGACGGACACAAGCTGGAGTGCCAACCCCTCATTCATCAAGCACTCTGAGCTGTACGACGGCGAAACTCAGGACGGTCGTGAGATCCTTCGGACGCTGGGATCGTTCGTCAACAGCGCCATCGCGGACAGCTGGCCGCATGCGGTCACAATCAATCCCGCGCCCGTGCGCATCGAAGCCCAGGACTTCCAGCCCATCCGCGTCGATCGCACCATGACCGCAAAGACGCTCACCCAGCCCACGCCCGGCGTCTGGGTCTACGACTTCGGCCAGAACTTCTCTGGCGTCGAGGAGGTCAGCGTCTCTGGGCCGGCCGGAACAAAAATCCGCCTTCGATTCGCCGAAGTGCTCAATTCCGATGGCACTATCTACACCGATAACCTGCGCACCGCAAAAGTCACTGACCACTTCATCCTCAGCGGCCAAGGCGTCGAGCAGTTCACGCCACAATTCACCTTCCACGGCTTCCGTTATGCAGAACTCACCGGCCTTCCCAGCAAGCCTGACATCAACAGTGTGAAAGCGAAGGTCATCCACACCGACGCGCCATTCACTGCCCACCTCGATACCGGCAGCGCCATGATCAACCAGCTCTGGAGCAACATTCTCTGGGGCCAGCGCTCTAACTTCGTTGGCCTGCCCACCGACTGCCCGCAGCGCGACGAGCGTCTCGGCTGGATGGGCGACGCCGAAGTCTTCTGGCGCGCCGCCTCGCTCAACATGGACCTCGCCGCTTTCTCCCGCAAGTTCGCCGGCGACATGCGCGGCACGCAATTCGACACGCCCTATTACGGCAACTACTCGCCGGGAACGTCGCGCCCCAACGTGGGCCACGGCGCAGGTTGGAGCGACGCCGGCGTCATCATCCCGTGGACCGAGTGGCTCGATTCCGGTGACATCAGCATCATCGAGCAGAACTGGGCGGCGATGAACAAATACCTCGATGCCATCGATGCCAAAAATCCCGACGGGTTATGGAAGAACGACAGCGGCAGCGCGTTCGGTGACTGGCTCTCGCCCGAAGGCAAGACCAATCAAGTGCTGATTGCGACAGCGTATTGGGCCTACGATGTCACACTGATGGGACAGATGGCGCGCGCCACCGGGCGAAATGACGACGCCGAGAAGTATTGGGAACTCTTTATAAAAATCCGCGCCGCCTTCGATAAGCAATTCGTTCGCGGCGACGGATTCGTTGCCGGCGCAGATAACAACGGGTCGAGCTTCGGGCTGATCAACAACCCCGGCGCAAAGAGTGTGGGCGGCGACACGCAAACCGGCTACGTGCTGGCGCTGCACATGCACCTGGTGCCCGACAACCTCGGCGCCGCCGCCGCAAAACACCTCGCCGACAAAATCCATGCCAACCACGATCTGCTCGGCACCGGTTTCCTCGGCACGCCGTATCTGCTTGAGGAGCTGACCAAGGCAGGCTACTCCGATCTGGCCTACAAGCTGCTCCTCAACACTCAATATCCCTCGTGGGGATACCTGGTCACCCACGGCGCAACAACCATGTGGGAGCGCTGGAACGGCGACCAGATGCGCCACGACCCCAGCATGAACTCCTACAACCATTATGCGTACGGAGCGGTCGCCGACTGGATCTACCGTTACGCCGCCGGCGTTGACGCGTCCCCACTCGACGCAGGCTTCCACACGGTAGTCTTGCATCCAGTCTTCGACGCGCGCCTCGGGCACGTTTCATACGATTACGACTCAACGTATGGGCGCATTCACTCGGATTGGAAACTGACTGGCACGACCGCCCTCTGGCATGTCATGATCCCTGCAAACACCACCGGTTGGCTGCCCCTCGACGCCACCAATGTGGACAAATACAAGGTCGAAGGCAAACCTCTCAACGGCAACCCGCTGGCAAAAGCTGAGAGCCGCGAGGGCGCGAACGGGTTCACGCTCGAATCAGGCAATTACGTTTTCGAGGTCGAAACGAAGTAGACACCGGCGCAGTTTCCCCTTCGGGAAGACACGAACATAACCCAGTGCGGGTGCCCCATCCTTGCCGCGTCTTTGTTTTTGCGGCCAGGGTGGGATAGCTCGACACCAAATGAAATGCCCTATGCGTTAAAGGAGATCCAACGGAATGCAAGTGATGATCCTGGCGGGAATCGGATGGCACATTGTGGGCGCGGCCAGCTCGGCCTCGTTCTACGCCCCCATTGAAAAAGTTAAAAAATGGTCGTGGGAGACCACCTGGGCCATCGCCGGCCTCTTCTCCTGGATCCTGCTTCCCATCGGCATGAGCCTTGTCGTGCTGCCTCACTTCTCGGCGTTTTACGCTGGCATCGACCCGCATCTCATGCTCAAGGTCGCGCTCTTTGGCGCCATGTGGGGCGTCGGCAATGTGAGCTACGGACTTACCATGCGCTATCTCGGCATGTCGCTGGGCATCGGCGTAGCGATTGGCGTTACCCTCGTCGTGGGCACGCTTGTTCCTCCCTTCTTGCATGGGCAGCAGGCGGTGCTCTACTCCACCCAGGGTGGACGGCTGACCCTGGCCGGCATCGTCATTGCTTTGGCCGGCATCGCCGTCGTCTCCTACGCCGGCCACCAGAAGGAACAGAAACTCGGCAAGTCCGCAGAGGAATTCAACCTTATGCACGGCCTGGCGCTGGCCGTCATGTGCGGCATCTTTTCTTCGGGGTTCTCCTTCGGCCTCGATGCCGCCACGTCCATCCGCGACGCCGCACTTGCGGCCGGTGTCAATCCGCTCTACGCGCGCCTGCCCAGCTACGTATTCATCATGGGCGGAGGCGCAATTGTGAACATGAGCTATTGCTTTATCCGTCTGGCCGCAGTCAAGCGGCTCAGCATTCGTGCCGACTTCAGCCAGCCCGGCCCATTGATCGCCCGAAACGCCTCCCTTGCGATCGCCGGCGGCGTCATGTGGTATCTCCAGTTCTTCTTCTATGCGTGGGGCGAAGCCAACATCCCCGCACAAGTAAGCTATGTCAACTGGATGCTGCACATGAGCATCTGCGTACTCTGCGGCGGCCTGGTGGGCCTGGCCCTCGGCGAGTGGAAAGGCGTTGGCAAACGCCCCGTCCGTCTGCTGTGGGTAGGCATCATCATCATCATTGCCGCAGCGAATCTTGTAGGGCTAGGCAGCGCCGCCATCAGCTAGCGTCCGTTCTCAATAGTCCGCAGCATAAAATGAGCCGTCATCCTGAGCGAAAGGGGCCCCAAACGCTTTTCAGTTTGGGGGTGGTGAGTCGAAGGATCTGCAACTGTTCTTCCACGAACCGCGGAGACACTACACCAGCCCGCTACCGAACAAGAGAGCCAAATTCGATCACATTGAATTCAAATGATTTAGGGATAACGTTCCATTGCCGGTAATTATGCCCTCCCGGCGCACAATCGTAATTGAAGGATCAAAGACCGTGAAGAACATCAAAATCCCGCCAGACGCAATGCAAACGTCGTTACGCCCCGGGAAAAAGCGCCTTTTGTTTATTTTCGCGTGAAACGGTGAAAGCCTGGTCAATGGAATCAGCCGCCTGGCGGCACTGCCTTCACAGTTTCACGGCAACGACAGCTCAGCATCAAGCCCCAGCGCAATTAACTGCTCGCGCAGCTTCTCAACCGTCGAAAACTGAATCGCCCGCATACCCAGCGCCACGGCCGCATCCACATTCACCAGGCGATCATCCAGAAACAGCGTCTCCTCGGCACGCGTCCCAAGGTGATCGAGGGTCAAACGGTAAATCGCCGGCTCCGGTTTTGCCATCAGGTGCTGAAAGCTCCACACGCAAACATCAAATCGCTGCGGCCACGTAAACGTGCGCTCAATGCTGGCCAGAACGTTGTCGCCCATATTCGACAAAATCGCCGTCAAGAAACGTCGCGCCTTCAGTTGCTGAGCCCAGGCCAGCATCGTTTCGTTCTGCGTAGTCCACATCAGCCCGTCCCAGCGATTCAGCTCGTCGACGGCAGCCGGCGAAAGCCCCAGCGCAGCATCATCGTTAAGCTTCTGCCAGAATTCCAACCCAGTCAGTTTGCCTTCGTCGTAGGGATGCCGATCGCGCCAGTAAAAACTTTCGAATTCGGCTTCGCTCAGCCCGGTAATGCGCACCAGCTCCGCATGCGCCGCCGGATTGGGAAGACCTGACAATACCATTCCATAATCGAAAACCACCGCGCGCAGTCCCAATTCCCCTCCCCTTTTAGACCGAACTGAAGCAGGGCGCCCGTGTATGTTTGGAATGGACGCCTCTCTCCATTGTGCCCGACCGCCGCCGGCGCCGTGGGCGCTTTTACTCTCTGGATGAGTGACCAGGCTCAAGCAGGACAATCGATGCACTTCTCAAAACGCACGAATTGGAACGTCGAAGAGAGCGAGCTGGCGCGAGCTCATCGCGAGCGCGTTGCCGCAGGTTTGCCGGTGTCCGACCTGACGGCATCGAACCCCACGCGCTGCGGATTTGCTTACCCAGCCGACCTGTTATCGGCGCTGGCCAATCCGCGTGCCCTCGACTACGATCCGCAGCCTCTTGGAATGCTCGAGGCGCGCCGAGCAGTCTGCAATTACTACGCTGCCCGCAGCGTAGAAATCGACCCCGCGCAAATCGTGCTCACCACCAGCACCAGCGAGGCATATAGCTATCTGTTCCGGCTGCTCACTGACCCCGGCGACGAAGTCATTGCCCTTGAGCCGGGTTATCCGCTTTTTGATTTCCTGGCTGGCCTCGACGACGTAAAGCTGGGCGCGGCTCCGCTGGTCTACGACGAGGGATGGCAGATCGAGTTTGAGGGCCTCAAGCACGCGGTCACCGATCGCACACGAGCGATTGTCGTCGTGCATCCCAACAACCCCACGGGCCACTTCACCAAGCAATGGGAAAAAGAAAGCCTGGCCGAACTCTGCCGCCGGCGCAACCTGTCACTGATTGTGGACGAAGTGTTTATTGACTACGGAGAAGCAGGGAGCGAGGGAGCAAGGGAGCAAGGGAGCGAGAAGACAGGGACCGAGAAGGCTGGAAGCTTTGCCGCCGGCCTTGAGGGCGTGCCGGTTTTTGTGGTCAGCGGGCTGAGCAAGATTGCCGGTCTTCCCCAGATGAAGGCGGCGTGGATCGTAGCCACCGGCCCTGAAACGCCCGCCGCCATGGCCCGCCTCGAAGTAATTGCCGACACTTTTCTCTCAATGAACGCGCCGGTGCAATGGGCGCTGCCGAAGTGGCTTGAGTCGAGCCGTGAAATGCAGGACCAGGTAAGCACCCGTGTGCAAACAAATCTCATAACGCTTGACCGCGAGCTCGATCGCCTGCCAGCGCTGAATCGGCTGAGAGTCGAAGGCGGCTGGTACGCGGTGCTGCGGATTCCTGCGCTCGAGCCAGACGACGCCACGGTGCTGAAGCTGCTTGAGCGAGGTGTCTGGGTGCACCCCGGGCACTTTTTCGGGATGGGGCCGTCCGGCTGGGTGGTGGTAAGTCTGCTGGCTCCGGAAGCCGAATTCAGCTCGGGAGTAACCACTCTGGTTGACTACTTCCAAACGCATCAAGTGAGTAACAATTCCGACGATCGACCTTAAGTGGCACTTGAGCCTACAGCGCCAAATAGCTGAAATATCGAACCTTGAATTGTTCTCCGTCTTCGGTCACCGTACCGCCAGGTAGGGATTCGACTCGCGTTCCACGCCAATGGTGGTCGCGGGGCCGTGGCCGGCAATCACACGCGTCTGTTCGGGAAGAACCAGCAGCTTTGAGTGGATGGAGCGGAGAATCTGCGGGTAGTCGCCGCCCGGGAGGTCGGTGCGGCCGATGCTGCCGGCAAAGAGCGTGTCGCCGGCAAAGAGCAGATTCTGCGGCGCAAAGAGCAGGCAGATTGAGCCCTGGGTGTGGCCCGGTGTGTGGATGACCTGGGCCGGGTAGTGCTCCAAACCAACCACCAGGCCGTCGTTGAGAGACTGGTCGGGCGGTACAACGGCGGGTGTTGGGACGCCGAGCCAGGATGCCTGTTCATCCATCATGGCCAGCAATTCGAGATCGTTCTCGTTCAGCAGAATGGGGGCGCCGGTCAGCCGCTTCAGTTTGAGCGCCCCGCCCACGTGGTCGATGTGTCCGTGGGTGATAAGGATCTGCTTGAGAGTAAGCCCAAGCTCTGTCAGACGGCGGTGAATGCGGGTGATCTCGTCGCCGGGGTCAATCACGATAGCCTCGTGCGTCTCTTCATCGCCGAGGATGGTGCAATTGCACTGCAGCGGACCAACGACAAAGGTCTCGAGGATCATGGGACGATTGTAGTAGACAGCGAGCGAGGGAGCACGGGAGCACAAGGCATGGAACCCGATCCCGCCACCGCGACTCACGGGAAAGTTGAAGGGGTCTTGGGGATTGACGCTTCGGCCGTCTTGATCGCGGGGTGGCACTATGCGGACAGCATCCTTTGATGAGACGTTTATGGCGCAATTGTTGCATTAAGACCGAAGGAGCAGTTCCCATCAATCTGGCTGAAGAAAGCGACAACCATGAGCGCAGTCCCTCTTTTCGAACCCACAATTGTGGCACTTCGTTTGATTGTCAGCCCGGCGCTATCGGATCTTGAGTTTGGGCGGTTCTGCCTCAAGAGCGACAGCGTTCAGATTGAGCGCACGCCGAATCACTCTGGCCTGGTCGCTCAAGATATTGATTTAACGGATCTGGATACGCAATGCATGGCACAGTCCACGGCACAGCTGATTTAAAGCTATTTTTGGCGGCCATTTGCGAACGACTTTCACTCATGCAAGTCAGTCATCAAGCGGATAACCAGTCATTCGATTAATGACGATCTGCGAGTGCGCGATCCTTCAATTACCAAGTGCAGTTTCACATTCCGACCGACGCAGAGTCGATCCCGGTTTGCCAACCAAGCAAGTAATAGCGTGCTTTATCGTTGACAACCCTCTGCGCTGTGGCGTGCACGGGGTAACCGAGCCCATCGGCGCGGCTACAGTTTCGCCGCCCGTAGCAAGTTGTCGCCTGCGTGGCAATTGCCGAGTATTCCGGTGACACTGTCGGAATCCAAAACCTGGCAGGAGCCTCACAGGTAGTGTTGCAAAAGGAGTGTTGATCAGCGAACTACCTCAGCAGCTTCTTGAAACGCCACCCTCAATCTCCACCATTGACGTTCGAGAAGGCATCGCAATCAGTGCCTTCTGTCTCGCTGAAGGTAAAAGGTAAATTTGCACGATAAGAGCCGTTTCAAAACCCATACCTCCAGATGCAGGCCGCGCAGACTACGCACGGTCTGCGCCGGTTCGTCGCGAAGGATCTCAGATCGATCACTGCAAGCGCCGGCAAAACAGCTCGCGAGTAAGGTCTTTGCGATTTGGCACAGAAAAGATTGAAATGTTTCAAGCTGAGGTATATTTTATGAAACGATAAACAGAGCGCGCTCCCTCAGTTAAGCGACGCAGGGGAAACCAGATGCCCAACATGAAAGACATCGCCAGAATAGCAGGCGTCTCGCTTGGCACGGTGTCGCACGTGCTGAATGATTCTGCTGGAGTGCGCGAGCCGTTGCGGCAGCGCGTGCTTCAGGCAGTTCAGGCTGCGGGCTACCAGCCCAGTCAACTTGCACGCGCTCTTCGGCGTGACAAAACCAATATGATCGGGATGATCATCCCGGATATTACGAATCCTTTCTTTCCGGCCGTCGTCCGTGGTGCTGAGGACGTTGCATTCTCTAACGGATATCGCTTGATTCTTTGCAATACGGACAATGACCACTCTAAGGAATTGGTGCATCTGAATGAGCTCCGTACCTATCTTCCTGCGGGTCTAATCGTAATCCCTTCCAATTTTAGTGATCTGACCGCTCAAGCAGAGTCATATCGACGGGCGGGTACGGGCGTGGTTTGTGTAGATCGCCTTCCGAAGAATTGGAGCGGTGATAGTGTTACAGCCGATAACCTGGCTGGAGCGTACCAGGCGACCCGTTATCTTATTCAGATGGGGCATACGAAGCTCGCTGCAATTTCTGGCCCCTTGCATCTGACCAATGCGAAGGATAGGCTCGGCGGTTTTAAACGCGCACTTCGCGAAGCCAAATTACACATCGCTCCCGAATACGTCCAGGAAACGACGTTCGACAAACACGGTGGCTACTCAAAGACAAAGATATTATTGAGACTGATTCCGCGTCCGACGGCCGTTTTCGCGGGCAACGACCTGATCGCGCTCGGGGCCCTTCTGGCCATTCGCGAGGCAGGGCTTCGCTGCCCTGAAGACGTTTCCGTCATGGGATTCGACGACCTTGATGTTGTCGAGACGGCGAATCCATCGCTTTCCTCGGTCTCTCAATCCGGCTATCAACTCGGTACGACAGCGGCACGGATTTTGCTGGATCGTCTTGAGGGCGATAAGAGCCCCGCAAAGCACCTAATTCTCGAGACTTCGCTCAAACTGCGCGATTCCGTCACAGCTCCGATCGCCGAAGTTAATCCAGGCCAGGCTTCCAACCGCAGGCACGGTTCAAACACAAAACGGCAGCGGGCCATCACCGGATAGAATGCAGGTCAATCGTACCGCGCGTCAGTTTATTTGCAGCATGATCAGTTCTGCTTCGATTCGGCGCATTCGAATCGAGCAACCGACCTCCCGCTCTACTGTAACGGCCTGAAGAATGTGAATCCTGCCTGCTCGCAGTAACAAAGTTACAGTCGCCAGAAAAGCGTCGTTGACAAATCTTAAGAGGCGACGTTACAATTCCGCTTGAATTTGAAAGCTTTCAAATCCTGCTGGACGCTTCGGGAGGCTTCTATGGTTAACAGAAAGGGCATGTCCCTTTTGGTCTTCACATTGTTCGTTTGGGTATGCTTACTCGCCGGATCTAGCTTGCGCGCGCAAGTCGTCATCACCAGCATGATCGTCGGCTCGGTAACCGACCCTCAGGGCGCCGTCATTCCGGAGGCGAAAGTAACCCTCACAAATGTCGACACTGGCATTCAATGGAATCAGACCACGAATGCTAGCGGTGAGTACAAGGTTCCCAATCTGATCGCTGGTCACTACAGGGTCGATGTAACCAAGGCCGGTTTCGCGAACGCTATTTCCACGGTCATCGCGCTTGAGAATGGAACCACGCAGCGCATCAACGTCACGCTCAAGGTAGGCCAGACGACTGAAACCGTCGAAGTTTCCGCAGCCGCCACGCTTATGAAGACTGACGATGCCAACGTGTCTGAAGTCATTGACAACAACACAATCAACAACCTGCCGACCGAGGGACGCAATTACCTGAACTTCGCGCAGATTCTGCCAGGATTTAATAGCGGCACTGGCGACAGCACCCGCATGCAGTGGGGGCTTGCCTCAGCCAGTGCGGCCGGCGGAGCCATGGAGTTGAATGTTGGTGGCACGGATTACGGTGTCGGTTACTACGTCGACGGGCTCGACAATAACGACAACTGGGTTGAGGGTCCCTTGATGAACATCAACGAGGACACGATTCAGGAGATTAAGGCCGAAGTTTCAAACTACTCGGCGGAGTATGGCCGCGACGTGGGCCAGATCAGCGTGACTACAAAATCCGGAACCAATAGCTTGCATGGAACCGCATACGATGCCCTTCAGAACGCGGGCCTGAATGCCAATGACCCCTACAGCAAGCTTCAGGGGATCCCGCGCAGCGGATACCACCAGAACCAGTACGGTTTCACTGTGGGTGGCCCGGTTTACATTCCTAAAGTCTTTAACGGCAAGAACAAACTGTTTTTCTTTACATCGTTTGAGCAACTGCGCAACGCGGGCCTCAATAACTTCTCAGCCTATGTGCCCACTACGGCGGATCTGGCTGGAGACTTCAGTCCCTGGCTGGCGAGCGCGCCCCCGGGTTTCAGTCCGTCGCAGTGCAATGGCAATGCATCCACGGAGCCGAGTGCCTGTGTATTCGTGATTTACGATCCCACCACTTACAACCCCACGACCGGCTTGCGCACTGCCTTTCCCGGCAACAAGATTTCCTCTGCCCTGCTGGCCTCGCCCTCCTCCCAGACAGCTCTGACCTACCTCAGCCATTTCCCTGCACCCAACGGTTACTCTTCATCGGTGCCCGGCGACTACGACAATTACGCGGGTTCCTACATCTCTGGAATCAACGACAACAATTACACCGCCCGCGCGGACTACAACATTGGCAGCAAAGATGTGGTTTACTTTCGCTACCTGCATGACACTGGCTACAAAGTCAACAACCCCGGTAACCTTCTGGCCTACAATACCTCCGGCATCGGTGTTGTTCTTGATAAAGGCCTCGACGAAGGTGACGGCCCGTTTCATCGCGTGAATACCTTCCAGGTTCACTATGTGCATACCTTCAACGCTCGCCTGAGCAATGAACTGAACGTGAGCTGGATGCGGGCCTACAACTTCAGCAACCTGACTTCGCAAATCAGCGCGTTCGACACTTCATGGCTCCCCGGGCTCTTCACAAACTCTTCATCGAGCATGGCCGGCTTCACCTCTTTTGACAAGAACCTGTTCAGCGTCGCCAACGATGCCAATTTCGCGGTTAACATTGGCGGCGGCGGCTTGTTTGGGAACGACCTGAGTCTCGGCACCGACAATGCCGGCGAATATTGGTACCAATACGTCCCCATCTTTCAACTGACTGACAATGTACAGAAGTTGTGGGGGCGTCACTTTCTGAAAGCCGGCTTCTACATGGCCCATCGTTACGAGCGCGATAACGACATCATTCGCTCGGTGACCATTGATGGCGGTTACACGGGGATGGGGCCGGATATCTCCGACGGTTCTGGCTTTAATTTCCTCGCCGAGTTTGAGACTGGCTTCGTGAGCAACATGAATCAAAGAACTCCGGCGACCAGCGGCGATGCCAGCCTCTACTACGGCACCCCCGAGTACGGCGGCTATGTTGGGGACACATGGAATGCAACTCAAAAACTCACGGTCACGCTCGGATTGCGCTACGACTTGCCGATGCCTGCCTATTCAGTAGACAACTATTGGGGTGTACTCGATCAGACTTACCCGGGATGGCGTTTCGTGATGCCTGGCCTGACGCCCGGTACCAACTCACATCCATTCAGCGCCGATAAAAAGGACCTCGCCCCGCGCGTCGGCATGGCTTACCGCCTCAATGAGAAAACCGTTATCCGCAGCGGATACGGCATATTTTACGAGACTGGCCGCTTCAAATTTCTCGATCAGGTCACCTGGAATTCGCCGGCTTACGGTGGCACTCAATACTATTCGTCGAACATATCCAATGGACCGGGAGGCACTGGATATACACTCGCCAACACATTCCCGGCGCCGATTTCGGTTGCACGAGGCACATGGCCTTATCCGCTGGGCACCGATGGCGGCTTGATGTGGACTCCTGGCAGCCAGAGCACGACGTCCACCGTGGATCAGAAAACCTGGACGACTCCATACATGCAGCGCTGGAGCTTCGACGTTCAGCGCCAGTTTGGAAAGTCGGTGGTCGCGACGCTGGGGTATGTGGGGTCTGAAGGCACGCATCTGCCCATTCAGTACGATCTGAATCTCTTCCCACAGGGCTTCTATCCGGATATCAACGTTCAGCTCAGTGGTGCGGGTGAATGCATGACCTGCGACGCTGCACGTCCTGAGACAGCAGTAGCGCCGGGCCGATGGGGTTCTGTAAATTCTGTGCGCCCTGTCCAGAGCAACAACTACAACGCGATGAATGCCCAATTGAAGACCAGCAACTGGCACGGCGCGACGACGGAATTGGCCTACACCTGGTCGAAGCAGATGGACGAATTCTTTGGAGAGAGCGGTGAGGGCAATTATGCCGGAATCTCCAAAGAGGTCATCGGTGGTCAATGGCACCCGCGCTGGAGCTATGGTCCCTCCGATGCCGATCATACCCATCGCTTTGTCGCGGCAGTCATGTACGAGTTGCCGGGCAAGACTCTGAAGAATTGGCTGCTGCGCGAAACGATCGGCGGCTGGCAGGTCAATTCGATTACCACCTTCGAGTCCGGCTCGCCGGTTACCGTGTTTAACGGATACACCAGTTCCTACGATGGAATGGGAGACGTCCCTCTGCAATCCTGCAGCGGGAATCTTTCTCGCGGCAGCAGGACACCAGAACATGAGTTCAACACAAATTGCTATGCTGAGCCTACGGCCAGCACCGATCCGTTTTATCTCAATCAAGGTATTACGAATTACGCAGTTACTCGTGGCAACGAACACCGTGACAATCTGCGCCAGCCGGGGACCAACAATTGGGACATGGGCCTGCAAAAAGCTTTCAAGACGTTCGGCGAGGGCCGCGAACTGCAGGTTCGGGCGGACACGTTTAACACCTTTAATCATACGCAGTGGAGCGCAATGAACAACGGCAGTTGTCCGACCCTGGGCTATGCGGCATGCGTCATCGACGATCGCGAGACCAATCCGGATAGTCACTTCGGATATGTCAGCGCATCCCGTCCAGGCCGCCACATGCAGTTAAACGCTAAATTCGTTTTCTGAATGGATGGGATTCGGAATTGACCCGGTCAATCACGCGAGAGAATCCCGCATAGGCGAGGTCGCGGCGAAAGTGGTTTTTAGGCAGCGTGTGCTGAATACTTGTCCCATGGATGGCGCCTTTCTGAATTCCCGCTGGGCTGAGCAGTCGTTCAGATGCCGGTTGGCGAAAGGCGCCATTTGCCCAAATTATCTGCCGTGAGCCGTGGCTGAGTGTGATGATCGTCCGTGACCGCGACTTAAGATTGACCTCGACGTATTTTGACGAGCACCCATCGATGACAATCAACTCCAACTTGGGAATGACGCGGCGCAGCTTCATTGTGGACTCTGCCGCACTGGTGGCGGCATCCAGATTCTCCGCAGGCGCGAAGCCCGCGATACAGGCAGTGGACGGGCTGCCCTCTGCCATGAGCTCGGTGTCCCCAAAGGTACCTCCTTTAGCTACGCCATTTTCACCGGCAGATGTGCGCTTGCTCGATGGGCCTTTCAAGATATCGAGAGACGCGGAGGCGCGTTACCTGCTCAGCCTGGATGTGGATCGCCTGCTGGCTCCCTACCTGATTGAAGCCGGTGTGAAACAGAAGGCTCCGCCATATCCGGGCTGGGAAACAGACTACCTGCCTGGAGTTGCGCTTGCATTCTATTTGTCCGGAATCTCAAACCTTGCGGTAAGCATGGAAGGCTGGGAGAGCAACGAGTTCCACAGGCGTTTGAATTACATCCTCGATGAACTGGAAGCATGCCAGCATGTCACCGGCGGCTACCTGCTCGGTACCCGCAACGGACGGACGATTTTTGCGCGTGTCGAGAAGGAAGGAAAATTCGACGGTTTTGCACCCTGGGACGGGACAGGGTGCGCAGAACCCTACTATGCGCTTGAGAAAATCTTCTCGGGGCTTCGAGATGCGTATCGAATTGTGGGGTTATCAAAGGCGCTGCAAATTGAAATCCGCCTTGGCGACTGGTTGTCGCAACATATGTCGCATTTGAGCGATGCGCAGATGGCTGATCTGATGACGATGGAGTTCGGCGGGATGAACTGGGTGTTATCCGATCTCTATGCGGATACGGGCGATGCGCGCTACATGGCTCTTTCTCACCGCTGGCAGGACAGGCGAGTATTCGAAGGCCCGGCTGGGGGGAATGATGACCTGGCCGGCAAACACGCCAATACGCAGTTTCCAAAATTCAGCGGCCTGGCCGCTCGCTATCCTTACAGCGGAGATTCAGCCGATCTCAAAACCGCCGCGTTCTTCTGGGAGAGCATCGTACGAAACCACAGCTATGCGACCGGCGGCAACAGCGAGCACGAACATTTCGGTCAGCCCGACCAGCTCAATCAGCATCTGTCGCAATACACAGAGGAGAACTGTAACGAATACAACATGCTGCGGCTGACGCAACTGTTGTTCAACATTGAACCCCGGCCTGAATATGCGGAATACATGGAGCGCGCGCTGTTCAATCACATTCTTTCGGCGCAGGACGTGCGCGATGGGCGTGTCTGCTATTTCTTGCCGCTCAAGCCAGGTGCGAGCCGCGCCCCCGAAAGTCTCTATGACGACTTCACTTGTTGCGTTTGCAGCGCGATGGACAGCTACTCGAAAAACAGCGGCTACATTTACAGCCATGGCGCCGATCGGTTGTATGTAAACTTGTTCGTCGCTTCAGAAGTGACGTGGAAGCAAAAGGGCCTGATTCTGCGCCAGGAGACGAAGTTTCCGGATGAAGATTCAGCCGTGCTCAAGCTGAGTCTGCGCCAACGCGCGCGATTCTCGCTCAATCTGCGCTATCCAATCTGGGCTCATGACGGGATCACTGTCCAGGTAAACGGCGTAACCCGGAACATCAAAGCGGCGCCAGGAGACTTTGTCGCTATCGAGCGCGAGTGGGGTGATGGCGACAATGTAGTTTTCAAAGCGCCCCTGTCGTTACATTACGAGGCATTACCCGATAACCGCGACCGCGTTGCGATGTTTGCCGGACCGATTTTGCTGGCTGGCGATCTTGGCCCGGTCGCGGATCCGGCGTTGGATGATCCCGGCTACATTCCGCTGCTTGTGCCCGATGGCAAGCCCGTGACCGAATGGCTGCGATCGACAGGCACACGGCTCACATTCACAACAGCAATTGCGCAACCTCGTGAAGTGTCCGTGCAACCCTTTTTCCGGCTGCGCGACTCGAGCTATGCGGTTTACTGGGATTGCGTTACGCCCGCTGGTTGGGAGGCGCACGTGCACGAGGTGCAGGAGCTTCGCGAGCAGGCGCAGCAACTCGACGCGCGAACCGTAGACAAGGTTCAAGCCGGCGATTTGGCGTCGGAGACGGCCCATCAGTTGGAAGTGAAAGGCGACAGCAAATCGGGCCGCGGCATGCGCGGTTTGGAGATGCATTTGTCCTGGCGCGCCGGCGAATCGTTCGCATACCAGATGAAAGTTGTGCGTAACCAGCGTATGACTATCCGTTGCCGCTATTTCTCACCGCGCTATGAGCCGGGCAAAGGTCCGGCAATTCAAGTTCATGGTGTCAGCATTTCCGATGGTGTGCCTGTGTCGTCCGAAGCAACGCAACTCGATGGGATGGCCGTCGAATATTCCGTTCCACCTGAGTTCACGAAGGAGGTAGACACCATTCAAGTCGCCGTTAGTTCGACGAATGGGCAGCGCATCGGTGAACTGCGCGTCCTTAACCTCACGAACGGATGATCCGGCAATTGATTGGCAGATTGCCGGACTGCAGGATGTTGTTAAATCGCGCGCGTGCATTCATTGGAGCGCAAGAGGCCTGAAGATGGGCCGGTCATTCGTAACTGCTTCAGTTTCGCAGGAGTTCTCTCATGTATCAGCCCGAGCTGTATGGAATTGCACTGTTGTTCATGATCATCAGCATGTTGTGCTGGGGATCGTGGGCAAACACCATGAAACTCTGCGCGGGGTTCAGGTTTCAACTGTTCTACTGGGACTACGTAATCGGGTTGATTGTTGGAGCCGTCATTTGGGGCGGCACGCTGGGAAGCTTCGGAAGCGCAGGCAGATCATTCATATCGGACATTGCCCACGCAGGGCTGCGTCCCGTGGTTTTTGCGGTTATCGGCGGAGTGATCTTCAACATAGCCAATCTGCTGCTTGTTGCGGCGATCGATATCGCCGGGCTTGCGGTTGCATTCCCCATCGGCATTGGACTGGCGCTCGTGATAGGCGCAGTGGGCAGCTACCTGGTTTCGCCTCAGGGTAATGCCCTATTGCTGTTTGGCGGAATTGCGCTCGTGGCTACGGCGATCGTGCTGGACGCGATGGCGTATCGATTACGGGAAGCAAGCCGCGCGGCAATGAGCCGCCGAGGAATAGTTGTCAGTCTCATTGCAGGCGTGCTGATGGGATGCTTTTATCCTTTCGTTTCAAGAGCAATGACGGGCGAGAATGCACCGGGGCCGTATGCAATATTGTTCTTCTTCGTAATCGGCGTAGCTGCCTGCGCCATCCCGGTGAATTACCTGTTGATGCGCATGCCGCTCGACGGTCGTGAGCCCGCCGCCATGAAAGGTTACTGGCAGGCGTCAGGAACCTGGCACTTGTGGGGCATTCTGGGCGGCGCCATCTGGTGTACCGGCGCCATGATGAATTTTGTGGCGTCGCAGGCGCACATCGTCGGACCTGCCGTGTCCTATTCAATTGGCCAGGGAGCCACCATGATTTCAGCGTGCTGGGGTGTCTTTATCTGGAAGGAATTTGCATCGGCGCCATCTCGCTCAAAGGTTGCTCTGGCGTGGATGTTTGTTTTCTTTCTGTGTGGTTTGACGGCGATCGCGGTTGCGCCGCTCTTTTCATAAAAAGGCCAACCGATTTCATATAGTTCTGAGGGAAATTAACGTGTCCGGGCAAAAACCAATCGTCGTCGTGGGCAGCATCAACACTGATCTGGTGGCCGTCACCAGGAGAATTCCGGCCATTGGCGAGACCGTAACAGGAACGGACTTTCAGATCCATCCTGGCGGCAAAGGCGCAAACCAGGCCGTGGCTGTTGCCCGGCTCGGTTACCCGGTACGACTGATCGGACGACTAGGCAGCGATGTATTCGGAACGCAACTGAGAACGCATCTTGAGAGCGCCGGCGTGGACGTTGCCGGTGTTGTGACAAGCGAGGGAGCTTCCGGAGTTGCGGTGATCGTTGTCTCGGAGCAAGGAGAGAACAGCATCGTCGTTACGCCAGGAGCGAATGCAAAGGTCACTCCCCAGGACTTAGAGACCAACATCGAGATCGTTCGACAGGCGGGTATTGTTCTCGCACAGCTTGAGATTCCGCTCGAATCTGTGGAGTATCTGGCCTCGATCTGCGCGCGGGAGGGTGTGCCGCTGATTCTCGATCCGGCCCCAGCCGTGAGCCTGCCGCCCGGGATTTTCAAGCAAATTGCATGGTTCACGCCTAATCAAACTGAGGCCGCGTTCTATTCGGGAAGCATGAACGGCCGTGGACAAACGGCTGATGCTGCTGAAATGGCGAGCCTGATTCTGGCCAGGGGAAGCCGCGGTGTCGTACTGAAGATGGGAGGGCATGGAGCTTACCTCGCATCGCAAGAAGGCATTGCTGAGTCAATCCCTGCATTCAAGGTCAAGTCTATCGACACCACCGCCGCGGGAGATGCGTTCAACGGCGGTTTCGCTACGGGGCTCATGAAAGCAAAAACTCCGCTGGAAAGCGCGCGCTTCGCATCGGCGGTCGCGGCAATCTCCGTAACACGCTCAGGGGCTCAACCATCTATGCCTACATCTTTGGAACTAGATCGCTTTCTGCAGGAGAGCGCTGGCCTCAACGCGCAATGAAGGTACTTCAGGTATCCATTTAAGAGAGGATTTTATGAACACAACGGTTCGAGCGATTCGATGGACAGCAGGTTACTTACTTCTTGCAGCGGCTTTTACGTTGCCTCTCACCGCGCAGGATACTTTCAACGCGCCCCGTGGGCAGCAGATCCCCCCTCCGGCCTGCTTCACCATGCGTGGCGCCTGGGAAGGCGGATACACTCCGTGCACCCCGGCCAGCCACGCGGAGTGGCTCGCAGACATTACTCACTGGCGCATGGAGCGGCGTATCCGCGTTGGTTTCGACGCCGCACGCTATGAATTGCCAGCACTGAAATGGGCGCAGTCCAGTTTTATACAGCCCCAGATGATGGTGCACGATCGTTATTTCTACGATCCGGTTGCGCACACATATACCGTCAATCGCTATCTTGACGATTTGACTGCGCGCTACGGCGGCATTGACGCGGTACTTATCTGGTCGACTTACCCGAACATGGGAATCGACGACCGCGATCAGCTCGATATGGTTCGATCAATGCCCGGAGGCGTGGAAGGCGTGCACGAGATGGTCGAGGACTTCCATCGCCGCGGTGTGCGCGTCTTGTTCCCCATGATGATGTGGGATCAGGGCACTCATGATCCAGGCAAGCCGTGGCCCGATGCCATCGCGGAACTCATGAAAGGGATTGACGCTGACGGCATCAATGGGGACACTCAGGATGGCGTTCCGCTGGCGTTTACTCTGGCAGCCGAAAAGATCGGCCACCCGCTCGCATTTGAGCCGGAGGGCGGCCCAAGCGACGAGGCGCTGGCGTGGGATGTGCTGACCTGGGGGCAATATCAGTTTCAGTTTGTCCCGACCGTTGATAAATACCGCTGGCTTGAACCGCGCCATCAGGTCAACATCCAGGGCCGCTGGGTTCGAGACAAAACCGACGATCTTCAATTCGCTTTCTTCAACGGCGAGGGCTGGGAGAGTTGGGAGAATGTGTGGGGCATCTGGAACGGCGTGACGCCTCTCGATGGCGAAGCGACCCGGCGGATCGCGACAATTGAAAGAGCCGTAGCGCCGTTTCTTGCCAGCCAGGCGTGGGAACCGTTTTATCCCATGCACCGTTATGGCGTTTACGCCAGCCGCTGGCCGCTCGGCGATCAAACAGTTTGGACAATCGTCAATCGCAATGAGTACGACGTAAACGGCACGCAAATGGCGGTACCCAGCCAGGACGGCTTGCGTTACTTCGATCTCTATCACGGGGTGGAGCTCAAGCCGGTGAAAGAAGGCAACGAAACCGTGCTGCAGTTTGGCACCGAGGCTCACGGATACGGAGCCGTATTGGCGACTCCCGGTGAACCTGACGCCCATTTCACTGACCTCATGGCACGTATGGCGCAGATGACTGCGAAGCCGCTGTCAGATTATTCACACGAGTGGAAGGCCCTCCCTCAGGAACTGGTTGAGATCGCTTCCACGCAGCCGGCAAGTTCCGTACCACAAGGCATGATTCGCATCGCAGGCGGCAATTACGACTTCAAAGTTGAAGGCATTGAGATCGAGGGCACCGACGATATCGGCGTGGACGTGCAGTATCCGTGGGAGGATAGCGCGCGCCGCTTTCACGAACATGAGATGGAGATTAAGCCGTTCTACATCGACAAGTACCCGGTAACCAATGCGGAATTCAAGAAGTTTCTTGACGCGTCTAATTACCATCCGAAAGATGATTTGAACTTTCTGAAGGATTGGAAGAACGGCACGTTTCCTGACGGCGCGGCGAACCGGCCAGTCACATGGGTATCCCTGGAGGACGCGCGTGAATATGCAAAATGGGCGGGCAAGCGGTTGCCGCATGAGTGGGAGTGGCAATACGCAGCGCAAGGTAACGACGGCCGATTGTATCCATGGGGGAATTGCGATTGGCAACCCACTCCTGATCGATTCGCAAGCGCAGCGGCGCCTGCACCCGCTGGCCTGCCCGCAGCGCCTCCGGGCCCCAATCCATCCAGAAGCATGGTGCCTACGGCAGCGTCGCGGCTTCCGCCTTGCCACTGGGGAACGGATCCGAAAGACGCTCCGGCTTCAATCTCAGATCATGGCCGAGTGATGGGCCCGGCCGGCGATGTCGACGCGCACCCCAATGGAGCGAGTCCATTTGGCGTGATGGATATGGTCGGAAATGTGTGGCAGTGGACCGATGAATATGTTGATGATCACACTCGCGCGGCAATCCTGCGAGGCGGCAGCCACTATCGCCCGTCCGGTTCCATCTGGTACTTTCCTGAGGCGTACAGGAATGACCAGCATGGCAAGCTGTTGCTGATGGCGCCAAGCTACGACCGCTCGGGAACCGTCGGCTTTCGCTGCGTAAGAGACACAGAGTAGTGATGCGCGACGCCGGCATGCGCCACGACTTCGGCAGCTTCGTGCTGGCGAAGACCGGGAACCTAAAGGCTGTTTTGAACGCAATGGGCCACGGTGACGTAAGAAGCGCTATGGTCTACCAGCACCCAGAAGGGGAAATCATCCGCAACGCGTTAAACGCACGGCACATTTCGCGGCCCACCGTGCCCGACGACAACCAGGCAAGTGCTTGAACTTAATTTGGATTGGTCCACAAAACGCCTTTCGAGACTGCTGATGCCGGATCAACATACCGCCATATCTCTGACATGCCGTTTCGAGAAATCGTTCTTGATGCACGGCGAAGGATAAGCGCAGCGCCTTTACACACACACCTATTGTCTAAAAAGCCGCGATCCACGCCAGAAGCCGTTGCCGTTGCTGGAGGCACACCATGGGAATAATTCATCTTCACACAAGATCGGGCTGGCCTGATTGCTCATGAGCACTACTCACGGAAATGTCCTTGTAAAGCGATCCTTCCTTCATGATGACATGCAGATTCTTCTCATGAACAACAAGGTCAACGTCCTTGAGTGGATCGCCATCGACCAGGAGCAAATCGGCAATGTAACCTTCCTTGATTTGTCCGAGTTCGTCGCCCATTCCCATTACCTGGCCTCCGATACGGGTGCCGCATTGCAGTGCCTCGCTGGGTGAAAAGCCCAGCAGGTCGACAAAGTGCTTCAGGTCGCGGGCGTTATCGCCCTGCGGCGACTGGGCGAAGCCGTAGTCTCCGCCAATGAGAACGCGCACACCCCGTTTGCGGAGTTCGGTGTAGACCGCAGCCGTCGTATCGATCGTGCGCTGCATCTTGCGCCCCACTTCTGAGTCGCGGTAGAAACCAAACTTTTCGCCTTCGTAGAGGGTGCTGTAAATGATGCCGATGGCCGGCCCAACAAAGATGCGATCTTTAGCCGACTCGAGCAGATCGATAGCTTCTTCGTCTGCCGACTCGCAGTGATAGATCACGTCAATGCCACAGCGTACAGCGCGTTTTACCGATTCCGCAGCGCGGGCGTGGCAGTTCACCCGTTTGCCAAAATCGCGCGCAACATTCACCCCGGTTTGAATCTCTTTCTCCGTCATCACCGTAAGACCGCCATGAGCGGCCGGGCTCAGATCGTCACCGGAAATGTTGAGCTTGATGTTGTCAACGCCTTCACGACAGCACAAGCGTACAGCCTTGGTGATCTCATCCGGGCCGTCGGCGATCAGGCCGAAGCTTTCGTAGTACATATGCGCTTTGCGTTCGTCGCCAAGGCCACCAGTGACCGTAATCTCCGGACTGCCCGCACGAATACGGGGACCGGGAAACTGCCCTGCATTAACGGCGTTTCGAATGACGACGTCGAGACGCAGTTTTGACGTTGCCGCACTGTAGGCGCTGGTGAAACCGTGATCGAGCAAGGTTTTGGCATTGCGTACCGTGAGCAGCACATGTTCTTCGGGAGGGATATTGCCGAGGTCGGAGTCGTTCACGGCGCCTCCAAAAGAGATGTGAGCGTGGCCTTCGACGAGCCCCGGCATCAGGGTTCTGCCGCGAGCCTCGATGACGATCGCGCCGTCCTCCGCCAGACGTTCCGGCGCATGCGCGATTGCTTTGATTCTTTTGCCTTCAACAAGCACGTCGCCGGGAAAAGCCGCTGCGCCACTTCCGTCCCAAATACTTGCGCCGCGAAAAAGAACTGGCTTCATAACATCTACCTCCAGAACTACTGAAACGATGATTTTATTGATCCGCAACATAAGCGCCGATACGGGCCGCCAGGCCGGGCGACCTTCGCGCGATCAAAATACCGTAGAACATCGATAGTGCAAGAACCCCGCAAGCAGCCCACGGAAACACATTGTAGGGCCACGGCTGGCCCGGCTGAACCAGTCCCCAAAGAGGCACCAGCATGACAAGCGTGCCCGTGACCGGCAGCAGGATATGGCGAAGCACATCAAGCTCACTGCGATGGTGTCGAATTACGTAAACCGGCAGCGCAAGGTTTGTAAGCATGTAAGTAATGATGATGGGAATGGTGCCGAGTGTACCGGCGAAGCCGAAGTAATTGAGCGGCGACACTCCGACGAGAAAGTCGAATCCCAGGATGAGCAAGACGGTTATGGCCAGGAAGGTCCACGTTGCGCTGTGGGGAGTCTGGTGCTGCGGATGGATCTTACCGAGTACCGCAGGGAGCAGACCTTCACGGCCGGAATTGAAGAGGATTCGTGACTGAGAGTTTACGAGGCCGATGAGCGAGCCAAGAATGCTGGTGATACCGGCAACGTAGGCTACAGCCAGAAGCGATGGCGCAGAGATCCTCAGCCCATCGATAAAAGGGAGTTGCGAAGCGCCAAGAGCTTGTTGATTCATACTGAATCCAACCGTAGTAGCGTAGGCCAGAAAGATGTAGAACACGCCTATTGCAAGCGTACCTGTCATCAACGCACGCGGAACATTGAGCCGCGGATTCTCTGTTTCCTCGGCAAGCGAAGCAGAGTTCTCCCAGCCAATAAAGAGATAGACCGCTAACGGAAAGCCCGCTCCAAGACCGGCGAGACCACCACTGAGGTTTGAAAACTGGAACGGCGAAAGATCAAGGAAGCGGGGATGGGCTGCCATCATGAGAATGCTGCCGAGGATCAGAAGGGCCGCCTCAAAATAAAAGAAAACGCCGGACCAGACTGTGGAAGGCCCGATGCCACGCATAACCAGCCAGCCAGTCGCTGCCGATATGAGTACGGTGAGGATGGCCCAGTTGAACGACAGGCCAAGAAAAACTCTCAACGTCTCAGAAATCCAGACCCCAGCCATGGCTACGACGGTTGATGACGCTACAACGTATCCAAAGGTGAGGAAGACTGAGACCGCCGCACCGATAGAAGGGCCGAAGGTCTTGCCGGTGAAGGTCACAAACGACCCCGTGGACGGAGTGAAGCGCGAAAACTGCGCGATTGTGTTGGTCAGGAACAGGATGACCAACATTGCAGCAAGAATGGTCAAAGGCGCGGCAAGACCTGCTCCGCGCACGATCACTGAAAAGCCGAAAAAGAAGCTCATTGCGGGCGCGATACTGGCCAGAGTGGTTGCGACGATATGGCTCAGCGAAAGCGCATTCCGCTGCAGGCGGGTCTCGCTGGTCAGTATCGTGGATGCTTTTTGACACTCTGACATGCTGTTCCCCGGCGCAGAAACTATGACTCCTCGCTACTCGGCGAAGGCATTGCTCATTCGTCTTCAACGGCAAATCGGACTTAACAACAACTTTTTGTGAAAGGATCCAGGGGTGTTTGATTGCGAACAGCCGGATGGGGAGCTATTGCAGGCCGCCCTACTTTATATCTTGTAGCATATAATATATTTTCTGCGGGAAATACAATCTGCAATGATAATTCCGTTGAGCCGGTCGAAGATGAGACACCCAGCGCATGCGATCAACGGTGCGCCCTCAGCGAACCTGACTCAGGCCGCGTATGAAGGATTGCGCGCAGACCTGCTGGCTTGCCGCATTATTCCCGGGAAAAAGCTCAAAATCCAGGACCTCTGCGACCAATTCTCGGTGAGCCTGGGAGCGGTTCGCGAGGCGCTGTCTCGCCTTACGTCGGAAGGGTTGGTGGTTGCCGAGCGGCAACGAGGC
>Ga0182016_10001796_pt1 | contig 25708 bp, 21 predicted proteins | sample 712S2MmetaG_FD_120491 | JGI IMG/M metagenome (GOLD analysis project Ga0182016, IMG submission 120491) | Permafrost microbial communities from Stordalen Mire, Sweden - 712S2M metaG | ecosystem: Environmental > Terrestrial > Soil > Wetlands > Permafrost | place: Sweden: Stordalen | collected...
ATCGTTGTTCCCCTTACCGATGCCACGCACATCCGCAGGCCTTCCGCCATCTACGTCCTGGCGAAAAAGGGGGATGGCGGGTTGCGCAAGGACAGCGTCCTTCTCAGCGACCAAATCCGCGCGGTCGATCTTGTGCGCGTTCGCCGCGTGATCGGCGTTCTTTCCCCGGAGACCATGACGGCGGTGGATCGGGCGCTCCTGATCAGCCTTGGCCTCGCACGCGGCGGCAAAGCCTGAGAGAATAGAACCTGAAAGATATGGCTATTTACCTTCCCGCATCTGCCGAAGAACAAGATCTCTCGCTGGACGAGCTGACTCCGCGAGAGATTGTTGCCGAGTTAGACAAACACGTTGTTGGCCAGAAGGCCGCCAAGCGCGCGGTCGCCATCGCGCTCCGGAATCGCCAGCGCCGGCAAAAGCTGCCCCCCGATATAGCCGACGACATCATGCCCAAGAACATCATCATGATTGGCCCTACGGGCGTGGGCAAGACGGAGATTGCGCGCAGGCTGGCCAAGCTCACCAATTCGCCGTTTCTGAAGGTCGAGGCCTCGAAGTTTACCGAGGTGGGGTATGTGGGGCGCGATGTCGAGTCGATGATCCGCGACCTGGTGGAGATCTCCATCGACATGGTGCGGGAAGAGCGCCTTGAAGAAGTGGAAGACCGGGCGGAGATGAATGCCGAGGAGCGGTTGCTGGATGTGCTGCTGCCGCCTCCGCCAGCCACGCCGCCCCCGGCCGAGGGCCAGCTCACTTTGCCCGAGGTAGACAGTTACCAGCGCACGCGCGAGAAGCTGCGCCAGCAGTTCCGCGAGGGCAAGCTGGATGAGCGCATGGTTGAGCTGGATGTGCGCGAGCGCAGCACGCCGCAGTTTGGCATCATCAGCAACCAGAACCTTGAAGACATGGAGATGAACCTCAAGGATATGCTGCCCAACATCTTCGGCGGCGGTTCAAAGAAGCGCAAGATGAAAGTGGGCGAGGCCTTCGACTACCTGGTGCAGGAGGAAGAGGGCCGGCTGATCGACATGGATTCAGTGAATCGCGCGGCCACGGAGCGCGTCGAGTCCAGCGGCATTATCTTCCTGGATGAGATCGACAAGATCGCCGGGCGCGAGGGCGGCCACGGGCCGGATATTTCGCGCGAAGGCGTGCAGCGCGACATTCTACCCATTGTGGAAGGAACCACAGTGAATACGCGCTATGGCATGGTGCGGACGGACCATATTCTCTTCATCGCCGCCGGGGCATTTCATGTTTCGAAACCCAGCGACTTGATCCCGGAGTTACAGGGGCGCTTTCCCATCCGCGTGGAGTTGCAGTCGCTCACTGTAGACGACTTCCTGCGAATTCTCACCGAGCCCAAGGCGTCGCTCACCAAGCAATACTCGGCGCTGCTTGAGACCGAGGGAGTGAGGCTGGAGTTTGCTCCTGAGGCTCTGCGCGAGATGGCTGAGTTTGCCTTCAAGGTGAATGAGCAGACTGAGAACATCGGGGCGCGGCGGCTCCATACGATCATGGAGCGCGTGCTTGAAGACGTAAGCTTCCTTGCGCCCGACGTGGCACGCCGCGCGCCGGATGAGGCGGCTGCCGCGGTGCTATCCGCGGCCATCAAGGCTGAGTCCTCAAAGCCGCTGCCCTACCTTGAACGGATGACTTCCTCCGGTCCAGAGAAGGTCTTTCTCATCGACGCCGACTATGTGAAGCAGATGGTCGCGTCGATTGTGAAGGATCAGGATTTGAGCAGGTACATACTGTAGTGGGGCTTGTTTCGCTCGGGTCGTTATTTCCGGATAGCCGGTTATACGGCCGGAATATGAGTGACGATGCACGCGTGCTCTGCTAGCAGCTGGCCTACTTTGCACACGGAAGGCATTTCCTGTTGCGTGATTCCGGCCATTCATCAAAGCGGCAACCTACCGTACCCGACTCGTCAGAGCAGAATCTACGCCTTCCATCACCGGAGTCTCCCACCGGCCGGGCTTCAATCGTGAATGTGCCAGCTTCATCTGGACACCGAATTCCGAAGAGATAGTCATCTTCGATCACGTAGCTCCCAGTTATCAAGCGCCATTCACTTTCGCTGAAAGGCGGCCCGGAATAGTGGCTCTTTAACAGCGTGTCATCGCAAATGCGGCCCACATCACCGGTCTCGGACCTAGTATCTTCAACAGCCCTCTTGAGCGCTTCGAACCTGGCGGTGGCGAGGCCGTTGTTTCGCGCTATCCTCATGGCAACCATATGCGGCTTGAGTGCAAGAGCTATCGGTGGCAGCATCAGAGTGCCGAACAATGAAATCCAGATTGCACATCGAAGCCTTGGATTCGACAATGAGAACCTTCGCACAGCAAACCCTGCCGAGGATGAAACTAATGCCGCTGCAAGCATCGCAAAAGCGATTAGGATGACGTCCGTTGCATAGTCTGCGGCGCTTCGAGGGGGGATCCTCCAAATCGCCAAGCCGATGCACAGCCCTGACAACGTACCGATGACAGATGCGAGAAGGAAGCGTGGCCAATGCCCACCCGATAAGACAGTTGAGAAGGCATTCAGCAGCGCTACGATTACGAGCGCAGGCCAGAGCGGGGGAAGAAGGCCAGCCTCACATAGCTCCGGCCACGATGCAAGCGCCACTCCGGCTCCAACCAGAACGACCAATAGACTGTTCTTGTGCATTGAGGACACTCATGCGCACTATAGCAGACACGCACAGCCGGCAGGAGCAAGCAGGTAGGGCACTCCATGCGTCCTACCGGTTGCGGCCGTATCGTCGGCCACTCGGGAGCAACTCCCCCGCTGCGATTTTTCAATTGCAGTGGGCGGGGGGCTTTTGCTAAGTTTTTCTCGTACCTCGGCAGTCCGCGCTCTGCAATCAATCAGCGGGCTCTACCTGCACTCTCCGGCTTCTGAGGGAGTGTGGATGGGGGCGCATCAGAAGCACACCGGGATGGGTGTGCCTGCGCCTTGAATCCGCACCGCCTTTTCCTCGACTCCACTTGATTCAGAACCAAAAAGGAGAGAAGCTATGAGCGATCCAGGAAATCACCACAAGATCAACTACATCGAGTTCGCATCGACCGATATCGAGCGGACGAAACGGTTTTATGCGACGGTTTTCGGCTGGAGCTTCGTCGACTATGGGCCGGAGTACATCAGCTTCAGCGCGGCGAGCGCTGGGATTGACGGCGGCTTTGCCAAGGGCGAGAAGCCGGTTAGATCGTCGCCGCTGGTTGTGCTGTATTCCGCGGACCTCGAGGCGACAGAGGCGGCAATCGTGGCAGCGGGCGGCAGCATTGTTGTGCCCATCTTCGAGTTTCCCGGCGGACGGCGGTTTCACTTCTCCGACGGAGTGGGCAATGTGCTGGGCGTCTGGTCGGAGTGAAAGACAGCGATCAGTGGTCAGTTGCCCCGGATATCAAAATCGAGATCCGGGCATACCGGAAAATCGCCAAACCTGCAGAATCCAATTGCAAATTCTGAGTTATATGTGCCAGAATCCAGGAGTTCTTCCCCTGTTCCACCTGTGACTTCACGAAAATTCTGGAACGGCTTGTCAAGTCTGCCGGTCACTGGCTATTCCGTGTCGTGCCTTCGATGATGCGGTCTACGGTCTTGGGATGCAGGTGTGTTGCCAGTCACTGCCGGCGGAGACACGGAATCTGAATTGAATGGAGGCTGTTATGAAAAGTGGACGAAATAGGATCCTTCTCACCCTGATTGCTTGCGCTATGGCTGTGACCGCAATCGCTCCGGCAAGCGCCCAGTCAAACACTCCCATCGGCGGCGTTACCAAATCCGACGAGGTATGGATTGGCGTCGCCATTGCCGCCATAGGCGCGGGAATCGGGATCGGCGTCTTCTACGCTGTTCACCATGGCCAGAGACTGACAGGCTGCGCGGTCTCTCGGGCAAACGGCCTCGAACTGCAGAACAGGGACGATGGGCAGACGTACGCCCTGGTGGGAGCGGTAGCCACCATCAAGCCGGGAGAACGAGTCCGGGTCTCCGGAAAGCGGGTAAAAAAATCCGCTGGTCCCACTCCTCAGTTTCTGGTCGACCATCTGTCCAGGGACTACGGCGCCTGTCCTGCAAGCTCCGCGACGCCTTAGTGAATCGTCGGCGGCAGCATGAGGGGTTTGCGAGGCGCAAGTTCCTCACGGACCAGCGTGAGGCCGAGGATGCATCGCTCGAAGCGGTCGGAGAGGCGCGCAAAGAGAGGGGCTTCCTGCTCGTACTCGCATAGATTGAACTGGCTCACGATGAAGTAACTTTCCTTGCCGGCAAGAATCAGTTCGCCAAGGCTTGGACGGTGGCGGCGCAAGCGCCGGTTCGAGTCCATGGCCTCGGGATACATGCCGGCGACAAAGAGGGCGTAGTCGCCGATGTGCTTGCGTATGGCGCGCTCGGCATCGAAAGACGAGGCGCTGCCGTGGACGGGATCGGCGGCCAGCATCATCTCAGACAGCTCTTCGATGGGGCGTCCCGCCTCGTTGCGCACACTGTAGAGCTTGTCGGCCTCGGTGAATTCGCACAAGAGGCGCGCCACATAGCCGGTCACGTCTGGATCGTTCAGTCCCAGCTTGCCTTCATAACTGTTGCGGACAGCCTGCTGGAAGAAGGGTTCGAGCGGATGAGACGGAGCCTGCATGCAAACCTCCCTTGGTCGCGCGTGTTTCCGGTCATTCAGGGCATTGGCCTCTTGCTCATGGTTGAGCCGGGTACGCGAGCCATTGCCGTTCATACTTATGTAACAAAGAAAGCACCGGATTTGTTGCGATTGCAAGAGCGAAAATCGAAGTTTGTTGGCAGAGGAGCGGCTTGATTGCGAATGTGGACAGGTGTGAAACACGAAGGGCAGCCCGAGTGGGCTGCCCGTATCAAGCGGCGATGCGCTTGGATCAGACGGACGCGTGGGCTGTGGCTTCGATCTCTGCCAGGCGCTTGGCGAGCAGGGTTTCAAGCTTGACCAGCGCTGCTGAGAAGCCCTCAATGCCTTCCTTCAGCTTGTCGGTGGCCATGCGGTTCGAATCGTGGAGAATGTCGAAGGTCTCCTTGTCCATAACAATTCTTTCGATGTGCATTGCCTTGGCGGCTTCGGGGTCCAGTTTGCGTGGCAGAGGGGCCTCGGTGGCTTCGAGATCGGCAAGCAGGGCCGGCGAGATGGTGAGCAGATCGCAGCCGGCCAGTTCGGTGATCTCGCCGATGTTGCGGAAGCTGGCGCCCATCACCTGGGTCTTGTAGCCGAACTTCTTGTAGTAGTTGTAGACCCTGGTGACGGAGACGACGCCGGGGTCTTCCGCGCCATGGAAATCTTTGCCGGTGTCTTTCTTGTACCAATCGAGGATGCGGCCGACGAAGGGCGAGACGAGAGTGACGCCGGCCTCGGCCGCGGCAATGGCTTGGTGGAGGCCGAAGAGCAGCGTGAGGTTGCAGTGGATGCCTTCCTTCTCAAGGACTTCAGCGGCGCGGATGCCTTCCCAGGTGGAGGCGATCTTGATCAGGATGCGGTCGCGGCCAATGCTGGCGTGGTCATATTGGGCAATGATGGCGCGGGCCTGAGCGATGGTGGCCGCGGTGTCGTAGGAGAGGCGGGCATCTACTTCCGTGGAGACGCGGCCGGGAACGATGTCCAGAATCTTCTTGCCGAAGGCGATGGCGAGGCCTTTGAAGGCCAGGTTGGCCACGGCCTGGTCGGTTGCGCCGTCGCCGAGTTCCTTGCGGGCGTCGACAAGGACGCTGTCCACAATGGGCTGATAGTGGGGCATCTGCGCGGCGGCGGTGATCAGGGAGGGATTGGTGGTGGCGTCTTGTGGGCGAAACTTCTCCATCGCCTCGATATCGCCGGTGTCGGCGACAACCACGGTGTACTGGCGCAATTGCTCGAGCAGATTCTGCGGCATGATTCCTCCTGGGGAAGGGCGCTCGGTTTGCGGAGCGCGCACGCTACCAGTGTACCGCCGATTGGATGCGGGGGGAACAGGAACTAGGGACTAAGGGACTAGGGACTAAGGCCTGGGCCGACGACGAAGATTCCCGCTTTATGTGGAGTTGTGCGGGAAATGCTGGGGGCGTATGTGGAGCAAAGAGGCGGATGCTTTGCGTAGATATGGAGCGATTGGGCGCAGAATGGGAAAAGAAGGGTCAAAAAGGGCGTATTCTCATCGTTTCTTGGGGGTGTAAGGCCGCTTTCTTGATTTCAAGGCCTGGACTCAACAGGCAGAGGGTAGGGCCAGCGACAGGCCCGGGGGCGAAAAGCATTCCTCGGGGCTAAAACTCGAGCTGATTTTGCGGCATTTGCGGCACGTCACCCAGAGGGTACCCGGTCGCGCCCTGACACAGTACCACGCCGTTGAAGTACTTATTTGTGCGCACTGCCTTAGCGGCGGATTCCGGTCAGATTTCTTGCGGCTGTGTGGTGTTGGCGAGGACGCCGAGACTGGGAATGGAGACTTCGACGCGATCGCCAGGTTGTAGCGGGCCGACTCCGGCTGGAGTGCCGGTGAGGACTAGGTCGCCGGGTTCGAGGGTCATGATGGAGGAGATATAGGCGAGCAGCTCGGGAATGGGAAAGATGAAATCTAGGGTCGAGGCGCGCTGGCGAAGCTCGCCGTTGACGCGGGTTTCAAGGGTGAGTCCTGAGGCGGGATCGAGTTCGTCGCTGACGATGGGGCCGACGGGACAGAAAGTGTCGAAGCCCTTGGCGCGGGTCCATTGGCTGTCGACTTTTTGCAGATCGCGGGCGGTTACGTCGTTGGCCAGGGTGTAGCCGCGGATGGCGTCGCGCCAGTTTTCCGGCTTGAGGTTGCGGACGGGACTGCCGATGACGAGAGCGAGCTCACCTTCGTAGTCTACGCGGGCGGAGGCGGCGGGCATGCGGACGATGCCGCCGGGAGCTAGCAGCGCCGAGGGCGGCTTGAGGAAGAACAGCGGTTCGGAGGGGAGTTCGCTGCCCATTTCTTTCACGTGATCGCGATAGTTGCGGCCCACACAGACGATCTTGGAGGGCGTGACCGGTGGCAGCAGGGTTACGGCGCTGAGCGGTCCAGGCTCGAAGCTGAAACTCCACGAGGTGGATCGGCCGTGGGTCAGGCGGAAGGTCAGGTCTTCTTCGGGCGCGCGGGCAAGGTCAACGATCCAGGGCTCGCCGTCGCGGTCTTCGACTGCGCCATAGTGAGCCTGGTCATCGAGCAAAAAGCGGCAGTATTTCATGGGCATCTCCTGGCTGGGGCGGGCGGCTAAGGGTTGGGCACGGTTTCTTCGGCTTCGGCGGAGCGGGCGCTTTCGTGGCCCCTCTGGCCGATGGCGGTGACGGCATAGCGGTAGGCGTGGCCGAGCTGGACTTGGGCGTCGTGAAAGGCCGGGCCTACGACTGGTTGCGCGGGCGAGATGCGCTGCCAGTTCCCGGCGCCTTCGCGCCTGTAGACGGCGTAACCGGCCAGATCTGCCTCGGTGTTTGGCTGCCAACTGAGGTCGATTGCAGTCCCTGTGCCGGCGTCGGCGGTAAACACAGCAGCCAAACCCGCTGGCGTCTCGGGAGGAAAGATGTCGAGTGCCTCGACGCGCACGGGCGCGGAGACCGGTCCGGCCAGCTCGAATGTCTGGCCGTCCACAGTTACACGGGCGACGCGCTGGGCGCAGTACTCGTAGGTTTCGCCGAAGCGAATCTCTTTGTCGAGCGCGCGGCCAAGCGCGCTGGATTCCACCAGCAGATTCCGTTCCAGCGGCTCGGGCGCTGGGGCGAGGATGCCGTTTTGGGGCTTGGGTTGCGCCTCCGATTGGGGCGTGAGCAGCTTGCGCTGAAAGCGGACGGCGGCACGGGCTGACGGCTGCATTGCGGGGCTGTCCGGCGTCCAGCGCAAAGCAATGCCATCCTTGCGGACTTCGGCGGTCAGGTTGGCCAGGGGGGCGGGCGCCTCGCCGGCCAGCACGACGGCACCATTTGACAAGCCCGCGGAGCGGCCATTGTGGTTGGTCAGCTCGACATAATACGTGAGTGCGCGGGGCGAACCGGCGGCCAGCGCATCAGGAAGCGTCTCGGCGAAGGCCGCGGCGGCTCCAGGAGCAAATTGCAGGTTGGCTGGCACGGGCGTGCAAGCTCCCGCTTCTTCTTTGCGGCAGACACGCGCGGGGACGTTGCTCTTCAAAAGCAGCTTGTCGGTGTTCTTTTTGGGCATGGTCCAGGTGAGCGAAACCTGATTGCCTGTGCGGACAGCGGCGAGGTTGGTTACCGGGTCAGGCAGCTTGAGCGAGGGCGGCATGGGCGCACCCGGCGTTCCGCAACCGATGAGGGCCAGCACAAATGCCAGCGCGGCCGGCAACGCGGCCCATCCTAACTTGTGTGCCGATGTCATCGCCCTCTCAGTTTACCGGAGGGGGCGGCCAAGCCGGAATTCGATCTACGCGCAGCGCCTGCAAGATCGATAGGTTTGCCTCACCGGGCCACGGAGCGACTGTTTTGTTGATTCTGCATCTTACGCGCACGATGAAGCTTATACGCCTGAAACATACTGACGAATCGGCGCGCATAGCAGTGCCGGCAACGCACGGGGTAACGGAGGAAGAGCAACCGTGCGCAGTCTGTCAGTCGCAGCTTCGACGGGCGAAAAACCGTCGCATCACAATTGTCGCATTTCAAGGTCAAGCTCCAAAATTGGGAAAGAGACGGATAATGCGGACAGGAAGACGGGGAATCTTTTCTGCGCCGGAGTGCCAAGCAGACCTTATGTGACACTACGTTAGCACAAGGCTGGTGAGGATTTCGACTCGAAGTTCAGCCATGATCCGAGGCGCCCACTCTAAATTCCCGGGCAATTCAAAGGCCTTCACCTGTTGTAACGGCGCTGTAACGCGAAAGCGCGGTTGCGTTTGCTAAGGTTTTGCCATGCATACGAAGGTTCTGTTGACGGCAGTTGGAATGGCTCTCGCGATGGGGCCGGGATTGATGGCAGCGCAGACGGTGGATTTGCCCACGAGCAAGCAGTTGATCGGGGAGATTCCGGGACATCCGCAGCGGCTGAACAGTTTGCCGATGTCGATGGCGGTCTCACCGGACGGGCGCTATGTGGTCACAGTAAATGCCGGGTTCGGAACCTTCGAGTCGCAGTATGAGCAGTCGCTGGCGGTGCTTGATACACGGACGGGCGCGCTGGCTGACTTTCCCGACCCCCGCACGCTGGTGCAGCTCGCCAAGCAGACGTTCTACTCCGGGCTGGCCTTCAGCCGCGATGGAAAGCACATCTATGCCAGCATGGGCTCGACTACCGATCCGCTCGGCGACGGCAAAGACAAAACAGGCAGCGGCGTGGCGGTGTACAGCTTTGCGGGCGGGAAAGTCGTGCCGGAGCGGCTGATTCCTATGCCGCTTGAGACTTTGGCGCCGGGGCGGAAGACCAAGCTGATTGGCGGCGTGGATGGCGACAAGGGTGTACCGTTTCCGGCGGCGATAGCAGTGGTTGGCCCGACGAATGCCGAGAAGCTGCTGGTGGCCGATAACTTGTCGGACATGGTATTGCAGATCGACGCGGCCAGCGGGGCGATTGAGAAGCGCTTCGATCTTTCGGAAAGCGATGCTGTGCCTGGGACGTATCCCGTGGCGCTGGCTGTTACGAAGGATGGCGCGCGGGCCTTTGTGGCGTTGTGGAATGCTTCGGAGGTTGTGGAACTGGATTTGGCAAAAGGAACGGTGGGGCGCAAGCTGGCTCTGCTCAAGCCGCCCAGCCCCGTGGCAGCGGGGACGCATCCCTGTGACTTTGCTTTTTCGCCGGACGGCAAGACTCTCTACGCGGCGCTGGCTAACCGCGATGCCGTGGCGGCGTTGAATGTGGGTTCCGGACAATTTGCCGTGAAGGGTTACTTCGATACGCGGCTGCCGGGGCAGAGTTACTTTGGCGCGGAGCCCGAGGCGCTGGCGGTGAACGCCGATGGAAGCCGGCTTTATGTGGCTAACTCGGCCAGCGATGCGGTTGCGGTAATCGACACTGCGAAGCTAACTCTGAAGGCAGCGAAACAGGGGATGGTGGAACCGATCGGCTTTGTGCCCACGGAGTGGATGCCTATGTCGATGGCCTTCACCGGCGGAAAGCTTTATGTGGCGACGGCGAAGGGAAAAGGGACCGGGCCGAATAACATGCCCCAGCGAGATACCGGGGAAGCGCAGGTGAAGAAGCTACTGCGGAAGACCACCTATATCGGCACATTGTTATACGGCTCGCTGGCGACGCTCGACGCAGCGGATATTGAAAAGAATTTGCCGGGCTGGACTGAGATCGCGCTGCAATCCAACCGGATGAAAGCCGCGGCGGAGAAGATTACGTTTGCCGGGGATGCGCAGGGCCGGATCAAGCACGTGATTTATATCATCAAGGAGAACCGGACTTACGACCAGGTCTTTGGCGATCTAAAAAAGGATGGTAAGCCGGTTGGCAACGGAGATCCGAGCTTGACAATGTACGGCGAGGCGATAACTCCCAACCTGCACAAGCTGGCTTTGCAGTTTGGCGTGCTGGATAACTTTTTCGACTCGGGCGAGGTAAGCGGCGATGGGCACGTGTGGTCGACGGCGGCTATCGGCACGGATTATCTGGAAAAGACGTGGCAGCAAGAGTATCGCGGCGGACAGAGAACGTACGACTGGGAAGGCGTGGTGGCTGAGGGCTATCCGCTACTACAGAAGATTCCCGATGTGAACGAGCCGGCCAGCGGGTACTTATGGGGCGATCTAGCCGCGCACGGCAAGAGTTACTACCATTTTGGCGAATTTATCTCGACGACCTTTTGCGACGAGGTAAAGACCGAAAACCCGCAGCAGGGGCCGATGCTGCAAGGGCGCAATTGCGCGCACAAGGCGATTGCCCCCGGCGAGGAGCTGCCCGCCGAGTGGGGCGGCGGCGTGAATAAGTGGCCCTGGCCGATTCCGCTGATGGCAACTAACATTGCGACCAAGCCGGAGTTAGTAGGGCACTTTGCCGAGGAGGCGCCGGACTTCAATGTTATGGTGCCCGATCAGGTGCGCGTGGAGGTATTTCTGCGACATTTGAAGGGCTGGGTCGCAGACCGGGAGCAGGGCAAAGACACCATGCCTGAGTTTGTGATGCTGCGGCTGGGCGACGACCACACGGTTGGCACGCGGCCGGGCGGGCCGACGCCCAAAGCCTCAATCGCAGACAACGATCTGGCGGTTGGGCGCGCGGTGGAGGCAATTTCGCACTCGGCTTACTGGGACGATACGGCGTTCTTCATCCTGGAGGACGACGCGCAGGACGGCGGCGATCATGTGGACGCGCACCGCAGCCTGGGCGTGGTGGTGAGCAAGTATGCCCCGCACGGTGCAGATGGAGCGCCGTTTGTCGACAGCCGCTTCTACTCGACCGTGAGCGTGGTGCGCACCATGGAGACGCTGCTGGGCCTGCCGCCGATGAACAACAACGACGCCTTCAGCTCGATGATATCGAGCCTGTTTACCGGCCCCGGCGATCAACCGGCCTTTGCGGCGGATTACTCGAACCGCGACAACGGCCTGCTCTATACCGCCAACGCCAAGACGGCTCCGGGAGCCAAGGAAAGCATGAAGATGGACTTCCGCCACGCCGACCATGCCGATGCGCAGAAGCTGAACGTGATTCTGTGGAAGGACGCGATGGGCGAGAAGCCCGTGCCGGCCTTGCTGACCGAGCGGCGAAAGAAAAGCGCGAAGGACGACGATTAGAGGATGTACTCTTTCTTCCCCAAGAATATAATAAGTGGCTGAAACTACAGGAGCTGTCGTGCGAATCTGGAGTTTAGGCACAATTGTGACAGCGGTATCTCTTGCCATTCCCGCAGTCACTCAATCTCCCAAGTATCCAGTCGTCGCATTTGCGATAGGAAGGACGTTGACCTTGGCTACAGCCTCAGGCCAGATTGCGCGTGAGATTCACCTCAAGCATCCGCTCTTCGACTTCGCTTTCTCCAGGGATCGAAACCTGCTTGTCACTGTTGCACCGGACACTGAGCATGGCGGGACAATGAGTCTGCTCGACCTACGAGGTAATTCGCAAACCCAATTGACTAACGGGCACTTGTATTTCAAACATCTGAATAAGGGCGAGACAGAGGTCTATGACGATCCGCAGTTCTCGCCCGATGGCCGAAGCCTTGCCTTCGCGATTCACGGCAATTTGCCTGGCGATGGAAACGATGCAGAAGAGAATAGCGGCCCGATTGCGGTGTTTGATTTCAAGAGCCACCAGATTCGCGTGCTTAAGTCAACTGAAAACATTGATGGACAAGGACCGTGCTCCGAAAGCAATCCAATGTGGTCTCCGGATGGCAAGTGGATTCTTTTTAATTGCGAAAACGGCGCTTTCATCACCGATGCATTGGGGACGAACTTGCATCCGTTGAAGATCGGGACGGAAGACAAGCCGGTGACTTCTGCCGTCGCGTGGGTTGGAAATAACTGCGTGCTCTATCTGCAAAGCGCCGACGTGCCCCCGTATGCGCCTCGTGCGAGCGACGAGGCGCGCTTACTCAATCTGCGCACGTCCGAGTCTCAAGGCACGGCCATACTTTTTACTTTTCCATTGGAGTCTGTAGCAGGGCTTGCGGAAGCGTCGGAATCGGCGGTCATCCGGCGAAACAGTTGGGGGAGTGGATACAGTTCAATCGTGGAGACAAAAGAGACGCAGTGGCAATTTCCGAGCCCCGTGACAGCTCACGTATTGGGCGGCTGGTTGTACGCAACCATTCCGCAGGGATGCGATTAGAACATTCGCTTACCGGCCCGTTTACACTATGCGCATGACAAAGCGAATCGGCATTCATCTGGGTACGGCGGGCGGGGCATCGAACGCCGTGGAGCGGGCGCGGGAGATCGGCGCCAATACCTTTCAGATTTTTTCGTCGAGCCCGCGGATGTGGCGCGCGCCCAAGGTGGACCCGAAGCAGGCGGCGCGCATGAGGGAGCTGCGGGCGGCGCTCGATGTCGGCCCATTAGTGATTCATACCAGCTATCTGGTGAACGTATGCAGCCAGTCGGACGAGGTGCGCGAGAAGAGCGTGGCGGCGTTTCGCGGCGAAATTGAGCGGGCGCTGGACTATGGCGCCGAATACCTGGTGCTGCATCCGGGCTCGTGGAATGGGCTCACGCGGGATGAGGGACTCAGGCTGGCCGCTGATTCTATTACGCGGGCGATCGACGCGCTGCCGTGGCAGGGGACGGGATTTCACATCCTGATTGAGAATACGGCGGGAGCGGAGTTTTCATTGGGCGGCAGCTTTGAGCAGGTGGCCGAACTGGTGGAGCGGCTGAGGGCGACCGCGCCGGTGGGCGTGTGCCTGGACACCTGCCATACGCATGTGGCCGGCTACGACCTGGTGAGCGCCGAGGGCTACGCGGAGACGATGCGGCAGGTAGAGTCGACAGTGGGCTTTGAGGCGGTGCGCGTGTGGCACTGCAACGACGCCAAGGCCGCGCGCGGGTCGAAGCTGGACCGGCATGAGCACATTGGCCAGGGCACGATGGGGGTTGAGCCGTTCCGGCGGCTGCTGAACGACGAGCGATGGACACATTGCGCGTTTGTGGCGGAGACGCCGGTGGATGAGCCGGGGGACGAGGAGCGGAATGTGCGGGTGCTGAAGAGCCTGGTGGAATGAGTCAATTCATTGATTTTCATTTGAAATGCGTAGCCGAACAGTGTACGGTTTCATAGAAGTTCATGATGTGATAGGGTCAAGCGCAAATCATGAGTAATTCTCTCGCTCAACGTTCCGCGATCCCCGCCGGCCTTCAGGTGGCGCCCGGCGAAATAGTCTTGCTTCAAGATAGAAACGTGTTTGTGACTAACCTGAGGTGCATTTTTACGAGCGACGCGCGCATACATGCTTCGAGTGGCATTACTTCGGTTGGTATCATTTCGAGCAAGGAGAAATGGGCAGGTGCAGTCTTTTGCGCAATTATTGCGGCCATCATCCTGGCCAATGCTGGCTCCGGCGGAATCCTTGGGGCGGCGATACTGATCTTGTTTGCAATATTCTTTTGGCTAAATGGAAGGCCCAAACATCATCTTTCGTTGCACACCTCGGGTATCTCCTATACCCCACTCTGGTCCAGAGACCGCGCCTATGTCGGATCAGTTGTAATTGCGATTAACAACGCGATCATAGCTCGTGGATGAGGTGCAACATGGCTGACAGTTCCACGGTACCTCTCAGCCGACTTCTTGCTGAGGTCGAAACACCGAAAGGGCGCGAGCGTTTGAGGGTGTACCTCGAGAGTTTGCCGTTTCCACATTTCGAGGCACATTCAGGAGTTCCCAGGCTTTACGTTCGCATCGACGAGGACGGCAAGCGCACTATCGGCAGATTTGTCGATAGGAAGTTCGTGGAAGCCGGGCTCGAAGCTGATCAACTTGCAGACGCCCGCTAATCGCTCCTCGGTAGGATAACCTGCCTTTCCGGTTACACTGGTAGGGTTATGGCGGAAGAAACCGAAGTTCGGTATGACCCGGCGGCGATTGAACCCAAATGGCAGCAGCGTTGGGCCTCGGACCCAAGCTTGTATGCAGCCGAGCCCGCGGATTGCGGCAAGCCCAAGTACTACGTGCTGGAGATGCTGCCGTATCCCAGCGGGCAGTTGCACATGGGGCACGTTCGCAACTACTCGATCGGAGACGCGCTGGCCCGGCACATGTGGATGCGCGGCTATAACGTGCTGCACCCCATGGGCTGGGACGCCTTTGGGCTGCCGGCCGAGAATGCCGCGCTGAAAAACAATACCCCGCCGCGCGAGTGGACGCTGAATAATATTGCTGCCATGAAGCGGCAGATGGAGCGGCTGGGCCTGGGCTACGACTGGGCCACGGAAGTGACCACCTGCCTGCCCGACTACTACCGCTGGAACCAGTGGTTCTTTTTGCGCATGTATGAAAACGGGCTGGTTTACCGCAAGAAGAGCAAGGTGAACTGGTGCCCTGAGTGCGCCACGGTGCTGGCCAACGAGCAGGTGGTGGACGGGTGCTGCTGGCGGCACGAGAGCACCAAAGTGGAGCAGCGCGACCTGGTGCAGTGGTTCCTGCGCATCACCGCCTATGCCGAGGAGTTGCTCGACGGCCTGGACTATATGGAAGGCTGGCCGGAAAAAGTACGCACCATGCAGCGCAATTGGATTGGGCGCAGCGAAGGGACGGAGGTCGACTTCTTCCTGGAAGAGCAGGGGTCAGGGGTCAGGGATCAGGGATCAGAAAAGCAAGAAGCGGATCCTTCGACTCCGCTGCGCTCCGCTCAGGATGACAATGCGGTGAGGATTCGGGTTTTTACTACCCGTGTGGATACGATCTTTGGCGCGACCAGCGTGCAGCTTGCCCCTCAGCATGAGTTGGTGGCTGAGTTCACAGCGGCCAACGCGGAGCTGAAGGCGCAGGTGGATGAGTTGCTGGAGCAACAGAAAAAAGCGCGCGAGGCCGGCGACCTGGGCGCAATCGAGAAGCACGGCGTGGCCACCGGGCGCTTTGCCCTGAACCCCTATAACGGGGCGCGCGTACCCATCTGGGTTGCCAACTATATCCTGGCGGACTACGGCACGGGCGCCATCATGAGCGTTCCGGCGCACGATGAGCGGGACTTCGAGTTCGCCAAGAAATACGGTTTGGAGATCCGCAGGGTGATCCAGCCGGCGCAGGAGACAGAGGACGCCGATCGCCTGCCCTTCCTCTCGGAAGACGGCATTCTGGTAAACTCCGGCGACTTCGATGGATTGACTTGCGAGCAAGCCAAGTTGATGCTCCAGAAGATCGGCTTTCGCAAGGCGTTTGGCGAGGCCGCGGTCACCTTTCGGCTGAAAGACTGGGGAGTAAGCCGGCAGCGCTACTGGGGCACGCCGATTCCCATGGTTTATTGCGAAGCGAAGTGCGAGAACGACGGGCTTGTGCCAGTGCCGGACGAACAGTTGCCGGTGGTGTTGCCGCCGCAGATTGAGATCACCCAGCAGGGCGGCTCGCCACTGAGCCGCGTGCCGGAGTTCCTGAATACCACCTGCCCCAAGTGCGGCGGGCCGGCCAGGCGCGAGACCGACACAATGGATACGTTTGTCGATTCGAGCTGGTACTTCTACCGCTATACCGATGCGAAGAACGCGGATGCGCCGTTCGATTCCGAGAAAGCGAATTACTGGTTCCCCATCGACCAGTACATCGGCGGCGTGGAACACGCGATTCTGCACTTGATCTACTCGCGCTTCTGGACCAAGGTGATGCGCGACCTGCGGCTGATTGACAACGACGAACCGGCGCAGCGGCTGTTTACGCAAGGCATGGTCATCAAGGACGGGGCCAAGATGTCGAAGTCGAAGGGCAACGTGGTTTCGCCCGACGATATGGTGGCCCGCTACGGCGCAGACGCCACGAGGATGTATGCGCTGTTTGCCGCGCCGCCTGACCGGGATCTGGACTGGCAGGAAGACGGTGTGGCCGGGGTAAGCCGCTTCCTTGCCCGCGTGTGGCGGCTGACGGCGAAGTATGCGCCGGTGGCCAGGGCGGGGCGCGGCCAGCAGGCGGAAGCGCCGGCGGGGCTGTCGCTGAAACTCTTGCGCAAGCTGCATCAGACCATCGCCAAGATCACGCTGGACTTTGAGGGCCGCTGGCACTTTAACACCTGCGTGGCAGCCATCATGGAGTTGGTGAACGAGATCCAGGCCGCCGATGCGCAACTGGCGGCGGGCGAGGTTCCCGCTCCGGCGATGCTGGAGCTGCTGCGCTCGCTGACGCTGCTGCTGGCGCCGTTTGCGCCCTATCTTGCGGCCGAGTTGTGGGAGCAGCTTGGCGAGGAGGGCGCTGTGCTGCGGGCGCCGTGGCCGGTGAGCGATTCCGGGCTGGCCAAGGAAGACGAACTGGAAATCCCTGTGCAGATCAACGGCAAGCTGGTCGAGGTGGTGCGGGTGGCTGCCGATGCCGATGCAAAAGCGATTGAAGCGGCGGCGCTGGCGGACGAGAAAGTGCAATCGCGCACGGCGGGCAAGACCGTGGCCAAGGTGATTGTGGTTCCGGGCAAGCTGGTGAATCTGGTGGTGAAATAAAATGGCCGCGCCGCTGCGCGGAACCCAGTCGCTGGTAGGGCAGATGGGCTGGGTCTTTGACCGGCCCTCGCTCACGGCGCTTGAAGTGGCCTGGCGCTGGGCCTTCGGCATTCCGTTCTTGTTTGTCTGCTGGACGCAGGCGCAGCGAATTCTCGATGTGCTGCCACTTGAAACCTCAGGGCTGAATGCGATCGATCCGCAAAACCCGTGGGTAGCGGCGGTGCAACTGGAGCACGCGCTTGCGCTCTACCAGCCGCCTGTGGCGGGTGTGCTGCGCTGGCTGCTGCCGGTGGCTGCGCTGGCCTGGGTAGTGGTATCCGGGCTGGGCCGCAGCCTGGTTTTGAAGCGCATTGGAGCGAATCTGGAACCACGGCTGCCCTTCCGGCCGATGAGGATCGTGGTTTTGCAGGCGGCGTGGCTGGCGCTCTTTGCGGCCATCTGGTGGGGATGGTTCCGCTCCATGGAGTGGGTAGCGGCCACGCACATTGGCATAGCAGGCGAGCCGGATTTAATCGGCTACTCGATGTGGGCGATCTTTCTTTCGCTGGGATTCTTTACGCTATGGGCGCTGCTGAGCTGGCCGCTGGTGATGGCTCCGCTGCTGGCGCTGCTTGAGGATTGCTCTCCGGCGCAGGCGCTGGCGCGCAGCCTGCGGCTGGGCAAGCCGTTCACGAGCAAGCTGGTGGAGATCAACCTGGTGATGGGCATCGTGAAGCTGGCCCTGATCGTGCTGGCCATGGTGTTTTCGGCTGCGCCCTTGCCTTTCAGCGACCAGCTCGGCGCTGACACGCTGCATTGCATTACCGCGACGGCGGCGATCTTCTATCTGGTTGCCAGCGATTACTTTCAGGTGGTGCGGCTGAAGGGGTTTGTGGAGTTTTGGAAGATGTTTCGGGTCGGGGAATAGGTGAGTCAGTTGAATCCAAAGTTTCAAAATCGAGATATTTGACACGCGGATTCATTCGTCCTCAAGCGCAGCGTTTGACCACTGGAACTCGTAGTTCTTTCGTTTCTAGTCGCCCCATTTCCCTGACCCCAAGCGCAGGATGTACAATCCCTTTTCATGCAGAGTAACCAGCATGAAGGGCCGGACGCCTTGATAGGTGGAACACGGGATATGTCAAGAGGACTCCCTTTGAATAGAGCACGTCGGATAAGGGAGAAGCGAGTCGCCGCGCTTCAAAAGAGGTGCAGACTTGCCCCGCTCCTTGAGATGTACGACTTGCGACTGGCGGAGGTTAGGGATCAGGGCAGCAAAAACCCTGAGATTGATGCTCTATCGTCGTTGACGAGCCTTTTTACAGGCTCCCTTGAGACGATTATGAAACAAATTCGAGCTGCAAAGCCCGAAGGTATTCAATTGCAAAATGCGGTAAAAAGATCGGCGGGCACGAATTTTCAGGGTCTGTGCGAATACGCCTTAATTCGCTGGATCGACACCACGGATCTCCCTCTAAATGTGGGCTGCAATGCCCCTCAATCAATGAAGGACGAGTTGACGATCTATGGTGAGGATGTGGCGGGCCCATTTCGTGTTGAGCCCGACATAGACATTTCCATTTGGGAGGAGGGCGGCGTACCCACCAGCCCATTGCTTCTTCTGTCAGCCAAGACATCGCTCGCAGATCGTGCGGGCCAAGCTGCACGATGGAAGCTTTATTTTGACATTCACCAGGCGACTTGTCCGCACATTCCCGATATCGCCGATTGTCCGATCCATCGAACGAAGATAAAAGTGAAAACGAAGCATCAAGTCGTTCATGCGATTGTTACAGCCAACATCTATAAGATGAACACTGAGAAGCCGCAAGGCGAGCTGGAATCAGGGCAGTGTAGAAACAATACCTACATGTTCAAGCATAAATACACCACGCGGATGGACGACATCGAAGTTCGTCCTGAGGGGTGGTATCGATTTACAGCGTTTCCTTCCTTAGTCGCGAATGTGTTTGGCTATACACTAACCGGACTATGAGGTAACATTCCGTTCACCGTTGGAACCCATTGTGAGCGGGCCGATGGTCTTAGGCTAGTTTTCCATTCGATCTGAGATGATTTCGTAGTAACGGGTGCATCTCCCGTTCCAACGGGCAGCGAACACTCATACCCCAACACGTCGTGAAGGTCTATCTTGCCCACAGCGGCTGGGCTAAGAGAATAACCGGTGTAACCGGAAGAGCCTTGCACCCATTGGTGTCGCCGCCGTCTAACCTCTAGGTTCCGCCGATCCATCACTACCGCGTTCATTGCTTCGAGTAGAGCTATTCCTAGCGATCTTCCAAGTAAAGGTGGAACCGCGTTCCCGACTTGAGTGTATTGCGGAACATCGACCCTCCTCTCCATGAAACCGGAGGTGCGCTTACCCCAAAAAACGTAGTCGTCATCAAAGCTCTGCAATCTCGCCAATTCACGGACAGTAGGTATCCTGTCATGGCAGTAATGTATCAGGTCGTCAGGCAGCGCCAACACTGCATTGGAAATACGATCTCGGTGCAATCTTGCCATTGTCTTTTTAGCAGACCGAATATCGTCTGGCACGCTGCTGATTGTTCCGCCTTCCGGGATGTGCTGGAACATTTCTATCGCCTTGGAGCGATGGCGTGTCGCTAGATGATTAAACAGCAATTCACACCCATTTCTTCGATCCCTCTGATACTGGCCGTTTGCTCGTGCCTGATAACGATGTGCTTCCCATCCTGGCTCCAGGAACGCCAAATCTCCGATGGCCTCTTCAACAGTGATGAAATGCTCTATTCCTGTCGGGAGCAGCGTTGGAGGACAGTGCGTCGGAGGTGGAAACTCAAACTGTCCGACTTGACCTGAAAGCCAACCAACCATCACAAATCGTTCTCTTCGCTGAGGAAGGCCAAAATCGGAAGCGTCAAGAATGTCGTCTGCTAGTTCGTAGCCAATATTCCCGAGAAGGCGCGACGCCTCGTTGAAGGCTTCGCCATTATATGCGTTCTTAAAGCCCGGAACATTCTCAAGAAGGAAAGCTTTAGGGCGCAGCTCACGTACCACCCTAACGAACTGATGAAATAGCGAGTTCCGCGGATCCTGGCTATTCATTTTCCCGGCTGTGCTAAATCCCTGGCAGGGAGGCCCCCCGACAACAAGATCAACTGCCTCGTTCCCAGTTCGTCGAATCACTGCTTCAAGAAGTAACTGCGATGACAGTGAGCGTATGTCACCAAAGAATACCGAAGAATTGGGGTGATTGAAGGCGTATGTCAACGCTGCCTGTGGATGGAGTTCTACCGCTGCAACAACATCAAAACCAGCAGACTGTAGCCCTTCTCCGAGCCCGCCCGCCCCTGCGAAGAGATCAACCGCGACAGGAATCTTCCGACTCTTCATTATGTTGGCCTCATTACATTGCAAATGCCCGCTTTGGCAAATGTGAATTGTTCCGTGGGTGGCTGCTGATTACCACCATTCGCAAACTCAGTGAACTGAATAGTTTCGCCTACCATTCGCCTCAATTATTGACAGAAAACTGCCCTCAGGTCAAACCGCCCAGCTCAAATACTACGGCTTAAGCAGCCTAGTGAAGACAAATTGGGACTACTGATCTTCCAGCGCCAATTTGGAACTAGCCTCAAAAAATTCCATGAAATATACGTAAGCGGTTGATTTTAAAAAATAGTTTGCTGTCGAGACTGGGTGCCCTTCAACTAAAACACCTTCATCCGGATCACAAAATACTTTTTGGGGTCTTCGCGGATGGCCTTCACTAACTGCTGGGACTGGTCCAGGGTCTGGTCGGCGTGGTCGTAGAGGGAGCGGTTCTGGACAAACTGGCCGAGCGAGCCCTTGCCCTCGTCGATGCCCTTGAGGATGGAGTCGAGGCGGGTGACGGTGTCGTCGAGCTTTGCGGCGAAGGCGGGATCTTTGGCGATCTTGCCCAGGCTGCCTTTGCCGGCGTTAATCTCGCTCACCAGTTGATTGGTGTTGGAGACGGCTGAATTCAGGTTGTTATAGAACGTGTCATCTTTGAGAAACTTGCCGGCGCTGCCCTTGCCTGCATCGAGGTCGGCGGTGATGTTGTTTACGCGGTCGATGGCGGAGTTGGCGCGGTTGTAGAGCGTGTCGTCGGTGATCAGCTTGCCCAATGAGCCCTTACCCCCGGCGATGGCGCTGCTGATGGTTTGCAGGTCACCGGTGATCGCGTTGATCTTCCGGTAAAGTTCGGGATCGTTGATAAACTCGCCCGCCGTGCCCTTCTTTGAGTTGAGCGTATCGACCAGGGTGCCGACTTTCTTCATCAGATCGGTGAGCTGCCCGATGGAAACCTGGCTGTCGCGGATCACGTCCTGAATGCTGGGCGAGCCGGTGGCCCGGAGCTCGGCATTGTTGGCCGGAGGGGGGCCGCTGGCATGGGCCGAGCTGAGATCGACGTAGCTGTCGCCCAGCACGCCGGCCTGGTCGATGGAGGCGGTGGTATCGGTATGCAGGAGACGCAGAGACTTGTGGTCAACCTGCATGGTGACCTCGACGGGAGTGGGGTTGCGGTCGGGGATTACGCGGACATGGATGACATTGCCGATGGTGACGCCTTCCAGCGTAACCGGCGCTCCGTCCTTTACTCCCGCGGCATTTTCAAAGTAGGAGCGGAGCACGAGCTTGCGCGCGAAGAGCCCGCCCGAGGAGCCGGACATGAGGAAGATGAGCCCGATGAGCACCAGAGTGGCCGTCATCACCAAGGCGCCCACCCTCAATTGCGACCACTGAATCTCTTTGCGGCTTGGCACGTGACTCCCTCGCTGAAATGATCCGGCAGACGCCTTGAGAATAACAGATGGGGCGGGGTTTATCGCCCGTCTTCGAGCACAACACTGGCCATGGCGAGATCGGCGGTGTGGGTAATGGAAAGCGCGGCGCGGGCTACGCCCAGGCGGGCGGCAATCTGGGCGGCGCGGCCGTGAAATTGGAGGGTGGGCCTGCCGCTGGGTTCGCGGACAACCTCGATCTCAAGCCAATTGACGCCGTGGCTGATGCCGGTTCCGAGGGCCTTGGCGGCAGCTTCCTTGGCGGCGAAGCGGGCGGCAAAGCTCTCTGCGGAGTTGCGTTTGCTCAGGCAATAGGCCTGTTCCGCGGCGGTGTAAACGCGATTGAGAAAGCGTCCGGCATAGCGATTCACGGACTGCTGGATGCGCCCGATTTCAGTCAGGTCGATACCGGAGCCGACTATCATGTTCCAAGGCTACATCATTGTGTTTCTGTTGCGCTTGCGGGCCGGCGGTCCAAACCGGGATGCGGCTTCAAAAATGGGGAACGGATGCCGGCCAATTACCTGCGACGGTTGCTGCGGACCCCTCTGCGCCCGTGTTGTTTGAAAGCCGGTCAAGCGCCGTGCGACTCCGAAACACTGGTTATGCTGCTCTGCCCGGCTCCGATAGGACGATTGTGAGGCCGACGATGCCCGACCACAACGCGGAACGCGCAATGAGCATCCCCTGGGCGATGCAGATGAAAGCTGTTTCAATCGAGGAGCCGTCGCGGCTGGTTCAGACTCTCACGGGCGCGATTCTGGGCTGCGGCGGCTGGGTGCTGAGCCGGGGCGCCAGCGACAGCGGCACTGTGACCATGCTCTTCGAGTTTGAACGGCAGGCCTGTGTGGACATCTACAGCGTGATGATCGCCGCCGGGCTGGAGCTGAGCCAGAGCGGGCATATCCGCTTTACCGAGCTCTGCCAATGCACCCGCAGTAACCGACAGGAGTGCGGCACAGAGATCGCCAGTATCGACCTGGAAATTCAGACCTTTCCGGTGGAGATGGTGCAAGGGCCGTTTGCGCATAAGGCGATGTGAGCGCCCAAGAACGCCGGCCCAAGGCAGCGCGTCCCGACGCATAACTGAGCAGGATGCGCCACAAATGCCTCATGAGCTTGCGCTTGCGTCTCGTTTCATGCAGCCAAGGCAAAACATGGCACCATCTTCGTAAATCAAAAATTCAGCGGAGCCAAAAATATTTATAGAAACCTCTTGACCCTGACCTTAGGTCAGGGTTGAGCATTTCTCCAGGGGGCGGAATTGGCCAAACACTATCAAGTCCATGAGTTCGCTGCGCTCACAGGAGTGACGGTGAAGGCGCTGCACCACTACGACCGGCTGGGGCTGCTGAAACCGCAGCGGACGGCGGCTGGATATCGCCTGTATGCGGAGCGCGATATGGAGCGGTTGGAGCAGATTTTGGCGCTCAAGTTTCTTGGGCTTCCGCTAAAGCAGATCAAGGTGGTGCTGGAACGGACCGCGCTCGAACTGCCGGATGCCCTGCTGATGCAGCGCGAGGCGCTGGCTGAAAAACAGGAGCTACTGGCGCGCGCCATGAGGGCGATCGTGGACGTGCAAAAGACGATGGAGAACGGCAAACCCGCCGATTTGGCGATTTTGAAAAGACTGATTGAGGTGATTGGCATGCAGAATGACATCGACGCGATGAAGCAGTATTACAGCGAGGAAGCCTGGGTCAAGGTGAGGCAGCGCTATGCCCAAGACCCTCCGCAGGAATGGATCGAGATGTATCGCGAAGTGGAGGCTGCGCTGGGCGAAGATCCCGCCGGCGAAAAGGGGCAGGCGCTGGCGGCCCGCTGGATGGAACTGATGGAGAAAAACTCGGGCGGCGATATGGAGGCGCGGGTGGGCGCGATGAAAGCGTGGGCCGACCACAAGAATTGGCCGGCCGCGATGCAGCGGCGTGTTGAAGAGTACCATCTGGACAAAATTGCGCCGTTCATCGGACAAGCGCTCTCCGCGTACCGGAAGAAATACTACAGCGACGCGGCCTGGGCCAAGGTAACAGAGCGCCTGCAGGACGAAAGAGCGCAACTCTCCGCCGCATGGACGGCGCTTTTTCTGGAGGTTGGCGCTGCGCTCGACGATGACCCGGCTGGCGAGCGTGCGCAAGCTCTCTGTAAGCGCTGGATGGAACTGACGGAGAGGTCGTCTGGCAGCGATATGGAGGTGAGTATGGGCTGGACGAAGGCGTGGGGCGACCGCCAGAATTGGCCGGAGTTCGCGCGGCAACGCGTTGAAGAGAACCAACTCGACAAGATCGTGCCGTTCATCGGGCAAGCGTTCGAAGCGTACAAGAAGAAATACTACAGCGACGCGGCATGGGCCAAAGTAACAGGACGGCCTCAGGAAGAACGAACGAAGCTTGGCGCGGCCTGGGCGGCGCTCTTGCGAGAGGTTGGCGCCGCGCTCAGCGACGACCCGGCCAGCGAACCTGCGCAGGCTCTCTATATGCGGTGGATGGAGCTTGCGGAGAAGACCTCCGGCGGCGATACGGAGATGAGCATGGGCTGGAAGAATGCGTGGGCCGACCGCGAAAACTGGCCGGCTCATGCGCAACAGCAGGTTTCGTCGTTTCGCCTGGAAGAAGCTGTGGAGTTTATCAAACGGGCCGCGGCGCATCGCGCGAAGAAACTCCAGTAGCATGGAGGCGGCAAGTCTTGGGCCGCGCGCCGGTCAGCCGGCCTCGACCAGCCCATAGCGGCGCTGCCATGCTTCTTTGAGGCGCGACCAGACGCGCGCGCGTTCGGTTTCGGTCGCTTCGCTGCTTCGTTCTTTATCGGGAGCGTTGGCGAAGCGGGCGGCTTCCATCTTGGCCAACTCGAGCAGTTTGCGGTCGCGCAGCAGGTTGGCGACGCGAAAGTCGGGCAGGCCGGCCTGGCGGGTTCCGAAGAACTCGCCGGGGCCGCGCATGGAGAGGTCGAGTTCCGCCAGCTCGAAGCCGTCCTGTGTGCGGACCATGGCATTGAGCCGCTCCTCGGCCAGCGGCGAGACGCGCGGACCGGTCATGAGAATGCAATAGCTCTTGGCCGCGCCACGGCCCACGCGGCCGCGCAACTGATGCAACTGCGCGAGGCCGAATCGCTCCGCGTGCTCGACCACCATTACGGTGGCGTTGGGCACATCCACGCCTACCTCGATGACGGTGGTGGCCACCAGCACGTCGATCTCGCCGCGCTGAAAACGGCGCATGACGATTTCTTTCTCGTCGGCATCCAAGCGCCCGTGGAGCAGCGCCAGGCGCAGGCCGGCAAGTGGGCCGGAGCGCAGTGTTTCGTTCATCTCGACAGCGGATTTGAGGCCGGACTTTGCCGCTGGATTGGCGTCGATCGCGGCTTTCGGGAAGAGATCCGCCGTCTTTCCCTTTCCAACCTTTCTGGGTGCCCCAGGTCCGGATTTTCGGACCTGGGATTCCGTGAAAGATTGGGGCGGTTCAATCCCCGCCTCGGGATCGTCATGCGAAAAGTCCAGCTCCGGCTGGTCGTCTTTGCTGCCCTCGATGACTGGGTAGACGATGTATGCTTGACGGCCCTTGCCGACCTGTTTGCGGACAAAGTCCCACACTTCCTGCGAGCGCTCGGCGGGGACGCGGCGGGTGGCGATGGGGGTGCGGCCGGGCGGCAACTCATCGAGGACGCTCAGGTCAAGATCGCCATAGAGGGAGAGCGCCAGCGTGCGGGGAATGGGCGTCGCGGTCATCACCAGCACATCGGGATCGGCCCCCTCCGTCCCATCTTGCCTCGGCTTCTTCATCAGCCGGAAGCGTTGCAGCACGCCAAAGCGGTGCTGTTCGTCGACCACGACGAGACCCAGCCGGTCGAACTCGACTTTCTCTTCGATGAGCGCGTGGGTGCCGATGACCAGTTG
>Ga0182016_10001797_pt1 | contig 25691 bp, 20 predicted proteins | sample 712S2MmetaG_FD_120491 | JGI IMG/M metagenome (GOLD analysis project Ga0182016, IMG submission 120491) | Permafrost microbial communities from Stordalen Mire, Sweden - 712S2M metaG | ecosystem: Environmental > Terrestrial > Soil > Wetlands > Permafrost | place: Sweden: Stordalen | collected...
CAGGTGGATTTGGCCCAAAGCTCGCAATTTGGTTCCGCCCTTCTGCTCTGCGCCGGCCCCGGAGGCTGGGACGTGACCGTTTCGGGAGACGATCCCGAAGAGGCTCCGTATGTCGCCATGACCAGGAAGCTGATTGCCGTCTTTCCTCGACATGGCGGGGAATTTCAAATTGAGATCGATGCTTCCAGCGCAAGCTACTTTTGGGCGGCCAATTGGCTTTTGTCGCGGTTCACCAGAGGATTCGACCCCGGCACCACGCCGCAGATTTGTTTGGCAGCCGCGCCGGCTTCGGACTGGCAGATAGACGGGGCATTTCCGCGCTTCCTGCCATTGCCCGCGGAAATCTCCAGGCGTAGCGAGCTGGGAGACAGCATCATGACGGCCCTGATCCTGGCGCCTTTTGCCGGCAGCCCAACGCGCTTTACTGATTTAGGGCGGCTGCGCCTCCAGGAATGCGAACGGGTGGCGGCCCTGCGCAAAGAACTGACCAAGTGCGGCGTGACGGTCGTGGAGGAAGGCGATGCCTTGACAGTTTTCCCCGCCGCCCACACACTCCGCGGGTCCGAGGTTGAAACTTACAATGATCATCGAATGGCCATGTGCTTTGCGATCCTCGCACTCAGAGTGCCGGGAGTTAAAATCAAAAACCCATCTTGCGTGAACAAAACATTCCCAAATTTTTTTCAAAAACTGGCCGAACCGCCGCCCGCCGGCCTTGGGGTGACCATCATGGACGTCAGCACAGGCCAACCGCTCCGGCCGGAGCAATTGTTCGCCGAGTGAAGAGCGGCTCGATTGTCATCGCCATCGACGGCACCAGCGCGAGCGGCAAGAGCACCAACGCGCGCCTGGTGGCCAAGGCCTTGGGGTTCATTTACGTCGATACGGGGGCCATGTATCGCACCTTGGCCTGGCATTGCCTGCGCCATAAAGTGGACGTGCATGACCCCAAAGCGGTCGCCGCCTTATGCCGGAAATGGAAGACTAGGCTCGACTGCGTGGAAAACAAAGTTCGTTTGCTGGTCGATGGTTACAATCCCGAAGCCGAAATCCGCACCGCCGCCGTCAGCGCCGCCGTGCCACATGTGGCAGCCGTGCCCAAAGTGCGCCAGTGGATGACCGCAAAACAGCGCGAATGCCTCGTTTTCGGGAATTTGGTGATGGAAGGACGAGATATAGGGACGAATGTCTTTCCAGAAACACCCTACAAGTTTTACCTCGACGCCTGCCTTAATGAACGGTCCAGACGACGCGCCGCCGAGGGGGTGCAGGAAAATCTGGCCGCGCGGGACCAGCGCGACAGTCAGCGCGCCACAGCCCCTTTAATGATTGCCCTGGGGGCAAAGGTCATTAACACGTCAGAAATGACTCCCGAGCAGACCAGCGAGCTGATTCTGGAGCAGGTGCGTCAGCAACTCCCATGAGCGCGGTCATTGCAGGACGTCCTGCAATGTCCCCAACCGCTTCTCTATCGCGAGCTTGATGACGGCCGCGCGCGCCACGGCATTGGCTTTAGTTTCTCCGGGGAATGACTTCATTTTGGTCATCAGCGCCGCGACAACTTCTCCATTGCGGTCGTGCAGCGGCATGGTGACTTCCACCGCCCCGGACGCTTTGAGATAATACATGGAGCTGCGGTCGATTACGTCCTGCTCGTACTTAGTGCCAGCCACGCCCACTTCGCGTTCGTCCTTGGCCCCGACCACGACCGGTTGGCCCGGAGTCTTGTCCGCATAGACGCGCAATCCCAATAGGCGGGGATACTGCCTGTCAATTTCCGCGACGACGACTTGCACGAAGGGGACCTTGGGGGCGTAACGCACGCGGGCTTCAGTAAAAAAGCATTTCGTGTCCGCCCGCGCCCAAAACCCAAGTTTGCCCGTGGGGAAAGTTGTATCGTTGATGGCTAGATCATTGGTTGGCGCACCGGGGCGGGCTGGAGGAATAACCAATTGCCCGTTCAGGTAGCAGCGAATCCTGCTGCCCGCGCATTCCACCTGCAATTCCTGCCAGGTATCCTTGGGCACGGGAATCTTGACCCCAACCCCACTGCCTTCCAAGGGCTTCCCCTCCACGACGCGATACCACAACAGGTTTCCATCGGTGCTGCCACGCAAGACGTAATAGTTGCTTTGATCCTGGGCGCGGAACATGAGGCCCGCTTCCGGGCTGATGATGCCTCCAGTGATTTTGAACCGCGTGCTGAACGTGAAATCGTAGAAAACCTCATTGGTATAAATGAGCGCGGAAAAATGGTTTCGATCCATGTTCAGCGATTGGACCTCCAGCACGGATTGTCGGGCTATTTGATTGCTGGCGAAGGAGGTCAAGGGCGCGAGCGTCGGCGGGACCGCCTCCTCCAGGACGGACCATTGCGAAGGATTGCCCGAACCCGTCGTCAGCGCGACAAAGCCAGGCGGAAGCTGACCCGAAGCGACTTTGGTAAAATCAAATGGCAATTCCGCCGCCGCCGCGCCGAGCGCGGCGAAAGTCAAAAATATTAAAGGCCATGATCGTAGCATAGCTGGTATCCTAACAAGCCGTTCTGGCATTGAAAAGCCTCCAACGAAGGAAGGTGCCTGAAAAGATGGAGGTTCACAAAGGAAGCAGATGCCCGTGGTCTGCGGCTCAAAAATCTTCATTGGCTGAGGATGGGAGACCCCAATCCTTAGCAACTTTCCAGAAAGCGCGACCATCCCGGTCGCTTCTGCCGCGCGTCCCGCTCGGCAGTTCCGTCGGCGGGACGCCGACGGAAGCGGTCGAGATGACCACGCTCCCCGGAATAATAACGCTTCACCCCTTCGAGCAAGGTTTGATCTTGTCGCTAAGGATTGGGATGGGAGAGGGATACATCTGGTTTGACGCGGCAAGAAGTTTGGAGTCTAATAAAATCGCCTTGGTCAAGCCTAACCAAATTCGGGCCTTCACCGACGCGATCGCACGAGCGTTTCGCCCGCACAAGATCGTCCTGTTTGGCTCGTACGCCTACGGCAAACCCACCGAGGACTCGGATGTGGATGTGCTCGTCATCATGCCGTTTAACCGTAAGCACGGCCGCAAATCCCTCGAAATCCGCCAGCGCGTTCCGGTTGATTTTCCCCTTGATCTAATCGTCCGGACGCCGGAATTCATCGCGCGGCGGTTGCAATGGGGAGATTGTTTCATCCAGGAGATTCTGGCCAAGGGAGACGTGCTCTATGAAGCCACTGACGCGGGAATGGGTCGAGAAAGCTGAGGGCGATTTCCAGGTCGCGACGCAGATCATGCGGCGGCGCCAGCAGCGCGTTTATGACGCGGCCTGCTTCCATGCGCAACAAGCGGTGGAGAAATACTTCAAGGCGCGCCTGTGTGAGGCGGGAGTGGCCTTTCCCAAGACCCACGATTTGGCAGCTTTGCTGAAGTTGTTGCTGCCGGCGGAGCCCTTGTGGTCCACCTTTCTCCCGCAAGCTCAGTTGCTGGCAGATTACGCGGTGGATTTCCGATACCCAGGCGATACAGCAACTTTAGCAGAGGCCCAACAGGCTCTCAAAAACTGCAAGAATATTCGACGCGAGGTTCGATCAACTCTGGGCTTGCCCATTTGAAGAGCGTTGAACTGAAGCTGCCTCAAGCAATTGAGAGGGAAGACCGATTATCATTTCCGGTTGGTGTTGGACTTGAGACCAGGGGCCGCCCACAAACGCCTGGATCTTCACAACCAAAGATTTCACCATCTCGCCTTCGCATCCTCCGCGGTGACGACCCGGACGGCATCTTTCACATAGTTCGTCACTGCAAATCCCCGCGGAAATGAAACCTTGAAGGAAGTTGTTCCATGAACAGGCAGGTAAACACTGTACTGTTCTTTTTCCCCCACATCCACTCACCTGCCAGCGGCGTCAGAGAAAGGATGATTTTTGGGGAAGAGAAGTGTCCATGCGATAGCTAGTTTATTTCTGGTCTGACGATGCCTGAATGGCGGGAAGGAATCAAGTTTGAGCAAGTCGTCTAGTCAATAACAGCAAGAATGAGACTTTCTGTCTTCTTCATCCTGCGGTACGCTCCCTTGGAATGCAGCCCCTGGCGTCATCCACAAATCACCGGAACCCCGCGTTGGTCCGCCACATCTGCTTTGTTCTGGCCGTGGTCACACTGCTGCTCTATTGGCCTGTTCATGACTTCCAGTTTAATAATTACGACGACGCACAATACCTGACGCAAAATCCGCACGTCCAGAACGGGCTTAGTGTTCACGCGATCGGGTGGGCCTTTTCCAGCACCTATGCCGGCAATTGGCATCCGTTGACTTGGATTTCGCATTTGATTGACGTTCAGGTTTTTGGATTCAACGCGGGCGGCCATCATTTCACCAATTTGCTTTTCCATATCGCCAACACCCTCCTGCTGTTCCTCCTGTGGCGGCGTTTGACCGGCGCGCTTTGGCGCCCCGCCCTTGTCGCGGCCTTGTTCGCCTGGCATCCCCTGCACGTCGAATCCGTCGCCTGGGTGGCCGAGCGCAAGGATGTCTTGAGCGCGTTTTTTTGGATGCTGACGTCCTGGTGTTATGTCCGCTATACGGAGGAGTTCAAGACAGACGGTTCGAAGTCCAAACTTTTGTACGGTTTGAGCCTTCTTTGTTTTGTTGGAGGACTCATGTCCAAGCCGATGGTGGTTTCTTTGCCGCTTGTTCTTTTGTTGCTCGATTTTTGGCCGCTGGAGCGGTTTCTTTTTCCGCTTAACTTAAAGCAGGTTTTCCGTTTGATTCTGGAGAAAACCCCGTTCTTTTTACTCAGTGCCGCCTCGTGCGTGATGACGTTGCTGGCCCAAAAAGCGGGAGGGGCGGTGCAGCCGTTGACCAACCTCAGCTTGGGGGATCGTCTCGCCAACTCCACCGTTTCTTTCGCGCGCTATCTGGGTAAACTTTTTTGCCCCATCGACCTTGCGGTATTGTATCCGTTCACACGCCAATTGCCTTTTGTTGAGGTCCTTTCCGCAGCGCTCCTGCTGGTCCTGATTTTTGGTCTGGCCCTGCGCTTGGCGCGGACCCAACCTCCCCTTTTCGTCGGCTGGCTTTGGTTCTTTATCACGCTTGTGCCGGTCATTGGTTTCGTGCAGGTGGGGGAACAATCCATGGCGGATCGCTACACCTATATTCCGGCGATCGGCCTGTTTGTCCTGGTGGCCTGGGAAGTTCCGCGACTTTTCGACCGCGTGCTAAAATCCAATTTCTTCTTGCGAATGGGGGTTCCGCTTCTAATGATCGCGTGCCTTGCCGACGCGCGGCATCAGCTCGGTTATTGGCAAAATAGCATCACCCTCTTCACGCGCGCGACGCAGGTCGCGACTAACAACGTCTTTGCGGAGTGTAATCTGGGCCTGGCTTACGACGGGATAGGTCAACTCGATCAAGCCCTTTTGCACGAACGGCGCGCCGTGGAAATCAATCCATTCTATTCTGTTGGCCAGAACAATCTCGCCGTTTTGCTGGAAAAGAAGGGTCAATGGAATGAGGCCGCGGAACATTTGCAGACCGCCATCAAAGACCATCCCGCTTACGATGAGGCCTATTACAATCTTGGACTCATTGCCCTGCATCAAGGCCACCCCGACGAAGCCATTCTCCGTTTTGAGACCGCCCTGCGGGTCAATCCCCAATATGACAAAGCCGCCGCCAATCTCGGGATCGCCTTGGCGGAACAAGGCCGTCTGGATGAAGCCATCGCGCAATACCAGCGAGCCCTGGACATTGCCCCGCACAATGCCTTCGCCCACAATGCCCTGGGCCGCGCGTGGGAATCCCGCAATCGTTGGGAAGACGCCGCCGCCCAGTACGAGGCCGCCATCCGTTTCAAACCGGATTTCGCCGAGGCCCACGAGAATCTCGGAGTGGTGCTCGCCTTGCTGGGCAGCTTTGCGCGAGCCGAGGCTGAATTCGTGGAAGCCATGAGGTTGCAGCCCGGCTCGGCTTCGATTCATTTTAATTTTGGCAATGCTTTGCTGCGCCAGGACAAATTGACCGCCGCCGCCGCCCAATACTCGGAGGCCTTGCGCCTCCAACCTGGCCACCAGCAAGCGAAAACAAACCTTGCCATTGTCTGGCGGCGCCTTGGCCATAACCAACCCTGAGCGGGGGGATGGCGCCCCAATCCTTAGCAACTTGATCAAACCGTGTTCGAAGGGGTGAAGCGTTTTTATTTCGGGGAGCGAGGTCATCTCGACCGCTTCCGTCGGCGTCCCGCCGACGGAACTGCCGAGCGGGACGCGCGGCAGAAGCGACCGGGACGGTCGCGCTCCCCGGAAAGTTGCTAAGGATTGGGGGGGATGGCGTTGCTCCCGCGTTTGTAATTTGACATCGCAGGCTGGCCGCCGTATAAAGGTGGGCAATCGAATTGGTTCAAAATTCCAAACAAAAACAAAAAATTCTATGGCGATCAAAGTTGGTTCAATGGCTCCAGATTTCACCCTCAAATCCAAAAACGCCACCGGTTTGGTGGACGTGAAGCTGAGCGATAATTTCGGCAAAAAAAACACCGTCCTGCTTTTTGTTCCCGCCGCTTTTACCAGCGTTTGCACCAAGGAACTTTGCGACATCAGCGCCGGCCTGGGCCATTACTCGAGCTTAAACGCGGCCGTCATCGGACTCAGCGTCGATACGCCGTTTGCGCAGGAGGCTTGGGCCAAACAGGAGAAGATCGGCATCACGCTGGTGAGCGACTTGAACAAGGTGGTGACCCGCCAGTACGACGTTCTTTTCCCAAACTTGGCCGGGATTGGCGATACAGCAGCGCGGGCGGCCTTTGTCATTGATAAAGCCGGCGTGGTACAGTACGCTGAACAAACCCCAACGCCCAAAGACTTGCCTAACTTTTCGGCCATTCAAGCCGTTCTTTCCAAGCTGGCTTAGTCCAGCCTGCGGATGTGGCAGGTATCCATTGCGACCGGGGCGGAAGGCGAAGAGGCGGTCAGTCAGTTGCTCGAGCGTACTTTTGGCCTCGCGCCCTCGGTGTTCAGGACTGAGAAGACCGGCGGCATTGTTGTTACTTCGTTCCCCAAGAGGCTGCCCAGCCCAAAGCGAGAACTGCAAGCGGCGCTTAAAGAGGGCGTGGCGGGCTTGCGTCAATTTGGCTTGGACCCAGGCCCCGGCCGGGTTTCCATTCAGCCTTTGCCGCGCCGGAATTGGTCCGAATCGTGGAAACGTCATTTCAAGCCCATTGATATTGACAGAAAGCTGCTCCTCAAACCGAGCTGGAGTCGCCGCCGTGCCCTTCCCGGCCAAAGGGTGGTCATCCTGGACCCTGGCTTAAGTTTTGGAACTGGTCAACATCCGACCACCTTGTACTGTTTGCAACAGTTGGTCTGCTGCCGCAAACAAGGGACTTCGCAATCTTTTTTGGACGTCGGCACCGGTTCCGGCATCCTCGCCATTGCTGCGGCGAAGCTGGGTTACGACCCGGTGGTGGCGTTCGATTGCGACCCGGAATCCCTGCGTGTCAGCCGTCAAAACGTCAAGAGGAATAAAGTCAAAATCCGCCTGGGACGCGGTGACTTGGGACGGTTGCCAGTCTGGGCGCGACGGCGGTACGATTTCATTTGCGCGAATTTGGCGTGCGATCTGCTGCTCGCAAATGTGGAAGCGCTCCACCGAGTGCTGAGGCCTGAAGGCAAGTTGGTCGTAGCCGGTATTTTGGCTCGGGAATTTGCAAAGATCAGGCAACGATTCGGTGAAAGTGGCTTGACATTTGAGAAAACCGGGGTAAACAAAGAATGGAAATCAGGGCGTATTGCCCACTTGCCAGCGGCCTCTGCAAGTCACCGGAGACCAACTGGTGAGCAGTGAAGGAATGCTATGACAAAGACCTTGAACATGATTCAGGAAACAGTCCGCAACACCAAACACCCCTTCCGTCAATCCGATGGCCGTCCGGCCAAAGCCCAGAAGAATCGCTACGAACGCCGTAAAATCCGAGAATGTTTGCGCTTGGGCGATTGGTCCGCGGAGGCCACCGCTTAAACACATAAAAACAGCCATTGGAGTTTGTGCGCCCCGTGCGAGCGGGGCGTTTTCTCTTTCTATCCCGGCTTCTTCTGGCAATTTCTGGATGTTTGATCCTATGAAAAAGCTTCTTTTAGTCTGTCTCCTGGCCCAATTGCCGTTGGCGTCGCGCGCCGACGAAGGCATGTGGTTGTTCAACCAACCGCCGCGCGAAATGCTGCGCGAGCGTTACCGCTTTGACGTCACGGAAGAGTGGCTGGATCACTTGCGCAAAGCGTCGATCCGTTTTAATTCCGGAGGCTCGGGCAGCTTTATCAGCCACGACGGTTTACTCATTTCCAACCATCATGTGGGAGCAGACGCCCTGCAAAAACTCAGCGCCAAGGATAAGAATTATCTGCGGGACGGTTTTTTTGCGCAGAGTATGGACCAGGAAATCAAATGCCTGGACCTGGAATTGAACGTTCTGGAGTCGATCGAGGACGTAACCGCGCGCGTCAATGCGGCCGTGCCAAAAGAGGCCGAGCCAGGGGCGGCTTTTGCCGCTCGGCGGAGGATTATCGCGGAAATCGAGAAAGAATCACAGGATCAGACAGGATTGCGCTCCGATGTGGTCACTCTCTGGCAAGGCGGCGCCTACCATCTCTACCGTTATAAACGTTACACGGACGTCCGTCTGGTCTTTGCCCCTGAACAGCAAACGGCATTCTACGGCGGCGATCCGGATAATTTTGAATTCCCCCGCTACGACCTCGACGTCTGCCTCTTTCGCGCTTATGAGAACGGCCAACCGGTGCATCCCGCCGACTATTTGCGGTTCTCCCGCGAAGGCCCGCACGCAGGCGATCTGGTATTTGTCTCGGGAAATCCGGGCCGCACCAGCCGTTTATTGACGGTGGCGGAACTGAAGGAACTCCGCGACCAAGCCATTCCCTTTCGTTTGACTTGGCTCAAAGACCGGGAAGTTCTGCTGGAATCGTGGAGCGCCCGCAATGATGAAAACGCGCGGCGGGCCAAGGAGATTCTCTTTGGGGTGAAGAATTCGCGGAAGGCCTACGACGGACGATTGGCCGGCCTCCTTTCCCCCACCCTCATGCAGGGCAAGGAAAAGGTGGAGGAGGATTTCAAGTTGCGGCTGGAAGGAAAGCCGGAATGGGCCGATGCGCTGAAGGCCTACCGCAAGATTGAAGAGGCGGTTCATATCCTGCAAGAACAAGAAGTCAAATATAACCTCTTGGAAGGCGGTCTCGCTTTCAACGCGGATTGTTTTCGCCTCGCTCGCACCCTGCTCCGCGCCGGCGACGAACAGCCCAAGCCGAATGGCGGGCGCTTGCGCGAATATTCCGAATCCGGACGCGCCTCGATGGAGTTGGCGCTTTTTTCGACCAAGCCAATCTATCCTGATTTGGAGGCGTTGACTCTGGCCGATTCGCTGACTTTTCTGGCGAATGAGTTGGGAGCGGACGATCCGCTGCTCCGACAGGTTCTGGGGGGCAAGTCCCCGCGCCAGCGCGCGCGTGATTTGATTGACGGCACTAAAGTGCGCGACGCCGCCTGGCGCAAGCGGCTTTATGAAGGGGGCGCGTCAGCCGTGGCCGCGGCCCAAGATCCCATGATCGAATTGGCGCGCCTGGTCGATGCGGACGCGAGGTCGCTGCGGGCGGTCAACGAGACGCAGACCGAGGTTAAGAACCAGGCCCACGCCGCCCTGGCCCGCGCGCACAACGCCCTGGAAGGGTCCTCAGGTTACCCTGATGCCACTTTCACACTACGTTTGGCATTCGGCGCGGTCAAAGGTTACGAACAAGACGGCGAAACCGTAGCGCCGTTTACCACCTTCGCCGGACTTTTCAGCAAGGCCGCAGAGATGAAAAACCGGCCCCCGTTTGATTTAACCCCAATGTGGGGACACCGCAAAGCAAGCGTCAAGACGACGACACCGTTCGATTTTGTTTGCACGGCAGACATCATCGGCGGCAATTCGGGCAGCCCGGTGGTGGATCGAGCGGGGAATTTCGTCGGCATTATTTTTGACGGCAACCTGGCCAGCCTTCCCTGGGATTTCGCTTTTGAGGACAGAGAAGGCCGGGCCGTTGCGGTTGATTCGACCGCCATTCTGCAAGCTTTGGAAACCATTTACCGGACCAAGTCCCTGGTGGGCGAGTTGCTCACCGGCGAGATGAAGAAATAGCGCCGGCCGGGGCGGGGGGATTTGGCCTGGCAGGCACGCTCTGTTGCGGCGGAGGTGGAGGCGGCTGATGGGGCGCACTTTCAACCGCCCGATTCGCGGCAGCATAGTCGGTCCGGCTTTGTTCAAGCTGCGGCGGAGGCGTCGTCGGCCTTTCTACCTGATCCATATGGTGCGAGGGGTGATGATGGACGGGCTGAGGCGCGGAGGTGCTAGTAGGATTGACCGGCGAAGAGGGAGTAACCATAGCGCCGAACTTCTTGTTCGGCATGGGAGCCGCCACGCCAGGGCTGTAATGCAAAGGTGGCAGCGCCATATCGACTCCACCGTTCTCCCCAAAGGGCGAGGATTCTTCCACCATAGTATCCGTCACAGCCACCTGGTCTTGTTGGCTGGTGGAAGGCGCGACGACCGGTTGGGTTACGGCTTTTTTACCCTGCAAGGCACCGGATTGGGACCAAGCGGCAGCGGCGGCAGTCGCGGGATCGGGGCGATAGACTGGCAAGGAAGAGCGATCCGCCACCTCGGCCACGGCTTCTGGAGAAGAGACCGAACGCAGTTTAACGGGTCTAAGCGGCTTGCCGATGGCGGCCGCAACCTCTTCGCGCGTAATTCCACCGCTCACCACCTTGCTGTTGGCTGAGACATAATTTTTTAAGAGCTTGCTCTTGGCGAAAAGGCCAATTGACCGCGCCGGCGGCACGACTTTGCCCCGAAGTTGGCGGCTAAGAAATTGGTTGGCGGGAACGAAAACAAAGGAAGAGGTGGTGACCGAGGTGGCCGCGCCCAACACGCTGGCACCCGGTGGCAAAGGCCCCCAGCCGTAATAGTCACCAGTGGAACGCCAGGCCACCCAAGCCGGAGACCAAACATTGCCGGGCACCCACACCCAGCCAAGTCGCGGTTCCTTGACCCATCGGCCATAATGAAATACCGCCCAACCCCAAGTGTAATCCGAGAGCCAATACCAGCCGGTCTCTGAATCCACCCATTGGCCGCGGTCTAAATACGGGGACCAGTCTGTGTCAATCGTCTCGACCGCCGGTTGCCAGGATAATCCGTAATCAGGCACTTCCACCCACGCACCGTAAGGCGACAAATCTTTGTAAAAGAAATTTGCCTCAGGGGTTGCTGCGGGGTTGACGGCGTCCTCGGGTCCCGGCGGGGGCCGCGACCCCGCCACAGGCGACGTAGCAATCGGGGGCGTATTCGGCATCGGTTTATCTTTGAATAAGGCCGCAATCACGTTTTGCGGGAGGCCTAGGTCGGACAAATAGAGAATCTCTTCGGCGGACGGCGAATAGACCTGGCCGGAGGTCTGGATAAAGGAAAGTATAACCCCCTCTTCCACATGCGCTTGCGCAAGCCGGATGATCTCCGCCAGCCCCGGTGACAAATTCGCGGGCAACATCGGCTCCCCGACTGCCTCTGGGGTGCCAGTTGCCAGAGCCTCCGCAGTGGGAGGCAAATTGATATTGGTGGAAGCGGAAGGATCGAAGTGGGCAAAAGCTCCAACCAGAAGGACAACCGTCGCCCCGCAAGCTAAAAGCCAAACGTAGGACGATAACGTCGGAGTCTTCATTCTATACCACCGACGATTGGGCGCTTGGAATATTCAACCGATGGATCCAGCCCGTCATGGCATGATAGTTCCCTGCTGGGCTCCCTTTGGCAAGGCAAAAGCACCCACCAGCTTCCTTGCCTTACTGGCTGAAAATCAAGAACCCGCGGGCCCGCTCACTATTGTTTCAGCCGGAAAAACACATTGCCCGCTCCGGGCGCAACGGTAACGGTGTTCGTGCCATTATTGACAGAAATGGCGGCGGTGAGAGTTCCCCAATTCGTGCCGGCCAGTTGAGAATTTGTTTGGACGATGACGTTCGTCGCGGAAGAAAGCCAGGAAAGAAGGATGTTGTTTTGACTGCTTAAAGCCGCGGAAAGCGTTAGTGGTGGTGGCGGCGGCGCGGATGGTCCAATCGTATTGAGCAACACGGTCAACCCGTCAAAACTTGTGGTGGCCAAGTCGGGCTTGCCATCGCCGTTCAGATCACCTGCTACAACGCAGGTTGGCCCGCCGTTGACGGAGATCGTCGCGTAAAAACCGAACGTGCCGCTGCGATTATTGGTCAGCACCGTGAGCGTGCCAATATCGAATGCGTTGTCCAGGGAGTTCGCGCAGATCAAGTCCGGCCAGCCATCGCCGTTAATATCCGATGCAGCGACGAAAACAGGCGCGCCACCCACGGAGTAAATGGCATTGGAAATGAACCCGCCGCTGCCGTTGTTGGTCAGCACCATCAAAGTGTCCGAATTTTCGTTCACACAAATCAAATCCACATGACCGTCGCCATTAATATCCGCCGCGGCAATGCAACGCGGATTCGGCCCAACCTCGTAAAGGGCATTGGAGACAAAGCCGCCGCTGCCATTATTAGTCAGCACCAATAGGGCGCCGTTGGCGTCACTGGGTTTGCCACTAAGACCATTGATGCAAACCAAGTCCGGTTGGTGGTCCCCATTGACATCCGCCGCCACGATGAACTTCGGATCGTTGCTCTGGGCGAGTGTCACGCCAGGAGCGAACACCCCTCCGCCGTTATTGGCAAAAAAGAGGAGAGAGCCATTGGCCGTGACGGCCAAACCTACTTTGCCGTTTTCATTAACGTCCACAGGCGCGATGGAAGTCGGATCGCTGCCGACGACGAGCGTGTCTGCGAGGCCGAATCCGCCGACGTGATTATTGGTGAGTATGGTAAGTGTCGTTGAATCATTGTCGGCGCAGACTAAATCCGGCCAGCCATCGCCGTTGAAATCCCCTGTCGCGAGAAAAAGCGGACCACTGCCCACGAGCGGAGCGGCATTGGAGACAAACATGCCGCTGCCATTGTTGGTGAACACAGTAACCGAATTGTTGCCAAGATTCGGAGCGATCAAATCCAGTTTGCCGACATTGTTAATGTCCTCCGTGACGACGAAATAAGGTTCATGTCCCGCGAGATATTGCCAGGACGTAAACCCAAGCTGTGTCTGCACGCCCACGTCCGCGCTGTGATCGGCGCTGATGAGATCCAATTTACCGTCGCCATTGACATCGGCCGCCACGACGCAAACGGGTTCCTCACCCACCATCAGGGTGGTGTTGGAGCTAAAACCGCCGAAGCCGTTATTGGTCAGCACCGTCAGCGTGTTGTCGATGTAATTTGCGGTGATCAAATCAACCTTGCCGTCACCATTGATGTCCGCCGCCAAAACACATTGCGGCCCATTCCCGACGATCAGCGTGGTATTGGAACCATAGGTCCCGTGGCCGTTGTTCGTCAGCACTATTAACGTGCCACTGGCATAGGCATAGTTCGCGGTGACCAACGCCGCCTGGCCATTGCCGTAGATATCCGCCGCCACAACTGAATAAGGTTCGGAACCAACGTTGTTCGTCGCAAAGGAGCCGAAACCGGCGTTGGCGTTGTTCGTCAGTAAAGTCACAGTTCCGGCATACTCATTGGCGCAAATCAGGTCCATTCGGCCGTCTCCGTTGATGTCCGCGGTAGCGATGGAAGATGGAAAATTTCCGGCATTGAGTGTCGCCTCCAGGCCAAACACGCCCTTGCCGTTGTTGGTATAGACGGTCATGGAACCGGCGAAGAAGTCCGCGCTGATTAGATCGACTTTGCCGTCGCCATTGATATCCGCCGCCAGCACAAAAATTGGATTATAACCAACCGCCAGCGCGACGCTCAAACCAAACACCCCGCGGCCGTTGTTGGTCAGCACCGTCAAGGTGCCGGGATTGTTAAAATCCGCGACGACCAAATCCACGCTCCCGTCGCCATTCAGGTCCGCCGCCGCGACCCAGAAGGCGCCGACGCCCACATTAATCACGGAATTGGACCCAAAGGTTCCGCTGCCATTGTTAGTTAGCACCGTGAGCGTGCCGACGGAGCCATTGGCGCAAATCAAATCGGGTTTGCCCCCGCCGGTAAGGTCCGCCGCCACGACGCAGGTTGGGGAAATATTTCCCAAGGCGCCGCCATCATAATTGGTGAACATGAAGTTCAAGGATTGCCCCCAAGCGGCATCGAAACCGATGGAAAGGCAGCCAACCACGACCAGGGCGAAACTGACGAGTTTTGAGGTAGCGCTCACTTTTCTCAAGCGGTGATTCTCCCGTTTTGCGCGAGGTTGTCAACGTCCGTCCCGCAACCCACCTGCTCACGCCCCGTGTCTCTTAAGCCTTTCCAGCAATTCTCCCGTCAAAACCTCGTAGGCCGCCGCCCCGGGACTGTATTTGTCGTAGTGAATGATGGGACGGCCAAAGCTGGGAGCTTCGGCCAGGCGGATGGCGCGAGGAATAATGGTGTCAAACACAAGATCACCAAAATGCTGCCGCACTTCCTCCACGACCTGCGCCGAAAGCCGGGTGCGGGCGTCAAACATCGTCATCACCACCCCAAGCAAATCCAAACGTGGGTTGATGCCGCTGTTGCGCACTTGGGTCAGGACTTTATGGCTCAGGGAGATGCCCTCGAGCGCGTAGTATTCGCATTGCAGCGGGATAACCAAAAAATCGGAAGCGGCAAAAGCGTTCAATGTGAGGATGCCCAGGGAAGGCGGGCAGTCAATTAAAATGAGATCAAATTGCCCCGCGCCGGCCACGGGTTCCAGCAGCACGGCCAGGCGGCGCAGGTGGTTTTCCGCGCGGGCGATCTCGACTTCCGCGCCACACATATCGACTTCGCTCGGCACAATGTGGAGGCGCTCAAAATTGGTCGGGCGAATCTTATCAAACAAAGTCCCCTCCCCCAGCAAGGCGCGGTAAGCGCTGGCCCCCGCGATCTTCTCCAAGCCCACGCCGCTGGTGGCGTTGGCTTGCGGATCAAGGTCCAGCAACAGCACCCGGCGTCCCAACTGCGCCAGGCAGGCGGCGAGGTTGATCGAGGTGGTCGTCTTGCCGACGCCCCCTTTTTGATTAGCCACCGCGATGATTTTAGCAGGCACAAAACCAAGTATCTCGCAAAGCCGGACGACGGCCAAGAAATTTGCGTTGGATTTTAGTCGATGGATGCAGCAAATTAGTAATTATGAAGTTCATTCTTTCGGCGCACAACGTAACCTTAACCAAAGCCATTGAGGATCACATTCTGGATCGAATCGAGAAAATTGAGCACTTGGATCGCTTTGTCACGACCGCGCGTGTCACCGTCGATCACACGCATCTGAAAGGGCCGGAAAAGCAATTTTCCTGTTCCATCCGCCTGGCGGTCCCTGGGGCGGACATATTTGCCGAAGACTGTGAAACCGACCTTTATAAGGCGATTGACTTGGTGACCAAGAAAATTGAACAACAACTGCGCAAACGGCACAACAAATTTAAGGCGCGCAAGCATGCCCCTGTTGCAGCCGGCAAAGCCCCCCGGCCGCTCGAAGAACTCTAACTTGCCGCTCGGCCAGGAGTGAGCGACTCCCCATTCATGCTCCTGCGCGCGCGGATTGTTCTGCCCGTTTCCAAGCCCCCGTTGGAAAACGGCGCGGTGGTCATTTCTCAAAATCGCGTCGCGGCCGTTGGCCCGTGGCGCGAATTGGCGCCGCGCCAATCAACCCCGGCCCTCGACTTGGGAGAAGTCATCTTGCTGCCCGGCTTGGTCAACGCCCACTGCCACCTGGACTACACTGACATGACGGGGTTGCCGCCGCAAAAGCAATTTCCCGATTGGATCAAGGGGTTGCTGGCCTTGAAAGCCGCCTCCAGCTACACGGATTATGCCGCCGCCTGGTTGCGCGGCGCGCGGATGCTGGCCGCCACCGGAACAACCACTGTCGCAGACATTGAGGCGGTGCCGGAGTTGCTGCCGGAGGTTTGGTCCTCCACGCCTTTGCGGGTTTTTTCCTATTTGGAGATGACGGGCGTAAAAAGCCGGCGCAACCCCAAGGAAATCCTCCATGAGGCGGTGGCAAAACGCCACAGTCTTTCGCCGCGGCGGAGCATGGTGGGCTTTTCCCCGCACGCGCTCTACTCGACCAGCCCACCGTTACTCCAGCAGACCGCCGCTTTGGCCCGGCGGCGCCGTTGGCGCGTGACGATGCACCTAGCGGAATCGATTGATGAATTTGAGATGTACCGGCATCGCCGCGGGCCCATGTTTGATTGGCTCCAAAGGCAGCGTGACATGTCCGATTGCGGCCTGGGCACGCCGCTGGCGCAAGCGGCTCGTTGCGGTTTGCTGGGGCCGAATTTTCTGGCCATCCACGCCAACTACCTGGAAGCGTCTGACATTGCCGCCCTGGGGGATTCCCGCAGCAGCGTCGTCCATTGCCCGCGCAGCCACGCCTATTTCCGCCATCAGCCTTTCCCGTTTCGCGCGCTTTCCGCCGCCGGGGTCAATGTCTGTTTGGGAACCGACAGCCTGGCGAGCGTCAAGACCACGGCGCGCGCCAAGCCGGAATTGGACATGTTTGCCGAAATGCGCGCGTTCACCGTCGCCCACCCTGAAGTGCCGCCGTCGGAAATTTTGCGCCTGGCGACCCAGGCCGGAGCGCGGGCTTTAGGGTGGCAGGATCGCATTGGCGGTCTTTTTCCCCAGGCCCTGGCGGATTTGATCACGATCCCTTTCCAGGGCAGGAGGGAGGACGCTTACGCGGCAGTGACACGGCATAGTGGCCCGATTTCCGCGAGCATGATTGACGGGCAATGGATTTTTCCGTCATCCTCGTCGCCATGACGACCGGATCATCTTCCACCAACCGCCTGGCTCGCGAAAAGTCGCCCTATTTGTTGCAGCACCAGCACAACCCGGTGGATTGGTTTCCCTGGGGCGCGGAAGCCTTTGCCAAGTCCCGCGATGAGCAGAAACCGATTTTTCTCAGCATCGGTTATTCGACCTGTCATTGGTGCCACGTCATGGAGCGGGAATCCTTTGAAGATCAGGCCATCGCCCGTTTTCTGAACGATCACTTTGTCAGCATCAAGGTGGACCGGGAGGAGCGTCCGGACGTGGATAAAATCTATATGACCGCCGTGCAAGCCTTGACCCACCATGGCGGCTGGCCGCTCAATTGTTTCCTGGCCCCTGATTTGAAACCGTTCTATGGCGGCACCTATTTTCCGCCGGAGAACAAATACGGTCAGACCAGCTTCATCCAGGTTTTGCGGCAAATCGCCCAGCTCTGGGACCAGCGCCGGGACCGGGTGCTCTCCACCGCGGCGGATTTCCATCAACAACTTGTCAATTACACCAGCCACGCGCCCGGCGGTCTCACGCTCTCTCGCGCCATCCTCGAAAACGCCGCCCATCTGTTCAAACGCGAGTATGACCCGGCGTTCGGCGGCTTCGGTTCAGCCCCCAAGTTCCCCCGCCCCAGCCAACCGCTCTTTCTCCTGCGCCAAGCCGCGCGCGCTGGAGACGCGGAGGCAATCCGCATGGTCCTGCATACTTGCGAATGCATGGCCGCGGGCGGAATCTATGATCAAATTCGCGGCGGCTTCGCCCGCTATTCCGTCGATGCGCAATGGCTGGTCCCCCATTTCGAGAAGATGCTCTACGACAACGCCCAGTTGCTCCATCTGTATCTGGACGCGTTTCTGGTCTCCGGCGATGCCCAACACGCGCAAACCGCCCACGGCATCGCCCGTTATATCCTGCGCGACATGACAGATGCCGCCGGCGGGTTTTACTCCGCGGAAGACGCCGATAGCGAAGGCAAGGAAGGAAAATTCTATTGTTGGACCCTGGCGGAACTTTCGCAGTTATTGACAGGAGCGGAATTTCAACTGGCGGTGCGTCATTTCGGCCTGACGGAAGATGGGAACTTTGTCGATCACAGCGATCCGCAGCCGTTGCCAAACCAAAACGTCTTGCATGTGGCCGACCCTGATCTGACCGAGGCGGAGCGGGTGATTCTCCAATCAGCCAAAGAGAAGATATTCCAAGCGCGCCTGAAACGCGTTCGTCCGCTGAGGGATGACAAAGTGCTGGCCTCCTGGAATGGGATGATGCTGGGGGCCATGGCCCGGGCCTCGATCGTCCTCGATGATTCCGCCTATCGTGCCGCCGCCGAGAAAAATCTGGCGTTCTTGCGTGGTCGTTTGTGGGATGAGCCAACGGGCACCTTGCACCACCGCTGGCGGCAAGGAGAAAGGGACTCGGTTCAACTTCTTTCCGCCTATGCCAACCTCTGCGCCGGGACACTGGACCTGTACGAGGCCACGCTGGTGCCCGCTCATCTAGGTTTTGCCATCACTTTGGCGGAAACCCTGCTCACCCGGTTCTACGATGAGGCCAACGGTGGGTTCTATGATAGCGCCGGGATGGGCCAGGAACTCATTTTGCGCTGCAAGGATGATTACGACGGAGCCGAACCCTCCGGCAATTCCGTGGCTGTGCTCTCCCTGCTCCGTCTGGCCGCCATCACGGGCCGCAAGCGATTCGCGGAGGCGGCCGAGAAAACACTGCAATTATTCGCCCCGCGCCTCCACGAAGCGCCGCAAGCCGTTCCCCATCTGCTCATCGGCCTGGATTTCCTGCTGCATGAACCCTCGCGCGCGGTGGTGGCCGGCGACCCGGCTCAACCCGACACCCAGGCTTTGCTCCGCGCCCTCCATTCCGTTTATCAACCTGCAAAAGTGGTCTTGGGCAATATTGGTCCGGTGGAACCTTTCGCCGAAGCACTCCCCGCCACGGAACATGCCCGCGTCTATCTTTGCAGCGGCAACGCTTGCCAGGCGCCGACCGGGAATGCGGACATCGTCAAGAAGATGTTAAAGGGGACTTGAATAATTTTCCTCGCATTCAGTCGAACATTTGATCAACTGATTGCTGCAACGAACCCATATCAATGAACACGACCACAAAATCAAGCCGCCGGCACTTTCTCAAAACGTCCACCATTCTCGCCGCCGCCCCCTTTATTCTCCCCTCTAAAATCTGGGCGGCGGACGTGCCTCCGAGCGAGAAGTTGACGATGGGCTTTATCGGCCTGGGCACTCAAGGGCGAGGGTTGCTCAACAATTTCCTTTGGCAGCCCACCCGCGTGGTGGCGGTTTGCGATGTCGATACAACGCGGCGCGACGACGCCAAAAAAATCGTTGATAAATTTTATTCCAACAGCGACTGCGCGGCGTACAACGATTTTCGGGAAATCATTTCCCGCTCCGATATTGACGCGGTCTGCATCGCCACGCCGGATCATTGGCATGCCGTCCCAACGCTGGCCGCGCTCAACGCCCATAAGGACGTTTATTGCGAAAAGCCATTGACGCACAACATCCATGAAGCGGTCAAAATCATTAAGACCGTGCCCGCGCGGAAACGCGTTTTGCAAACGGGCTCCATGCAACGCTCCATGAACGAATTTCGCGTGGCCTGCGAATTGGTGCGCAATGGAGTCATCGGCACCGTTCTGCGGGTGGAATGCAGTTTCGGTGACCCCGGCCGCCCCTGCGACCTCGCGGAGGAAACGCTGGAGCCAGGCTTGGATTGGGACCGCTGGTGCGGCCCGGCTCCCTTCCGCCCGTATAGTTCCGTGCTCAGCCCGCGCGGCGTGCATAAGGGGTTTCCAGACTGGCGCCTTTACAAGGAGTACGGCAGCGGCGGCGTCGGCGACTGGGGTGCGCATCATCTGGACATCGCGCAATGGGGTCTCGGCATGGATGAGAGCGGCCCGGTGGAAGTCATTTGCCCCGCCGATCCAAAAGCCAAGCGCGGCGCGAAACTGGTCTATGCCAATGGCGTCACGGTCGAGCATCGTGATGGGTTCGGGGTTGTTTTCTACGGCACAGGCGGCGAAGTCCGAGTCAACCGCGGCAAATTTGTCCTCATTATCGATGGCAAAACCATCGCGCAACACGACGATGACAAGAAGAAGAAGGATAGCGACGAAAAAGGGACCAATTTGGGAACGGAAACCGACAAGGCGGAAAAGCTCCTGGCGAACGCTCCGATCAAACTTTACCGGAGCAAACAACATGTCTCCGATTTTATTAGCTGCGTGAAGAGCCGAAAACAGCCGATCACCAGCGAGCAGGTCGGGGCGCGCTCGGCAATCTGCTGCCATTTGATCAACCAAAGCTATTACCATCACGCGTCCATGAAGTGGGATCCGGAGCGCTTCAAATTCGTCCACGGCACTGGAGATGCCAAGTGGCTGACCCGCGATTACCGCGCTCCTTGGACGGTTTGACCCCCGTTTTTAAAGCAGCCGGCAAGGCATAATCCCAACGCGCTCACGGAAAGAGCCGCGCCTGCCCAGAAGCTGTGATCGGTGTACTTTAAGCGCACTTCGTGCCGGCCTGTTGGCACCTCCACCGCTTGAAAGGCATAATTGGCGCGCCATACTTTCACGGGTTTTCCGTCCACTGAGGCTTTCCAGCAGTGATAGTAGGATTGAGCCACCACCAGCATGGCGGGACCGTTGCCAACGGTCGTAAAGAGGCATTCCGATGGGGTCACTTTGCTGGAAAGGACGCGCGCGCCCGGGTCGGCGCCCGCGAGGATTTCCCCTTTGGCGGCCAAAGGCAGATAAACGATTTGTCGCGGAGAAAAATTGCTGGAATCGATCTCCTTCAGTACTTGGTCGTCATCCATAAAGACCGGTTTTTGGCCGATGGTCGCGAAGTGCATGAAATTGGTTTTCACCTCCCAAACAAAAAGATGTTCCGCTGACGCCACTTGCGAAACGCCGAGGAACTCCGACAGTTTCCCTCCCTTCCCGGCGCGCAAAAGCCCGGCCAATTTTTGTTCCCAGGCCAGGTGCAGGCTAAAAAAGCCATCCACCTTTGGAATCCCTTCCAGTAAATTGCAGTCACTGAATAATTCCGCGCGCTGTCCGAGATAGAAGCGAAGCGGGTCGGGATTGACTAAATGTTCCATTGTCTCCTCGGCCCCCGAGCTGAGCATGACCCGCGCTTCGCCAAGCACCGGCTGAGGACTCATCGACGGCGGATAGGCGGCGTAGGCTTGTGCCGCCACCGGTGGATTTTGGGGCGGCGCATGAATCCCGGCATCAATTCCCGCCAGGAGCAAAAAAGCCGCCGCCGGCAACCATCGCCACAATGGATGAATCCATCTATAAAGCAGCCCTAATAAGGCAATGCCTCCCGCCAGAACCAACAACCGCGCCAGAGTATTGGGCCAAAACACGGCCAGGGAATCGGTGGAGAACGGGAAGCTCAGGCCGATGGCAAGTATCAACAGAATTCCCATCGCCAGCAATACGCCAGGGGTCCGCAGGCCCCGCAGCGCGAGGGCGGCGGGTTGATTTTGCAGCCAGGCCGCTCCCGCTCCGGCGAGCAAGGAAAGGGCGAAAATCGTCAAGACGATGAATTTTATGGGATAGCGGCTGAAACCCAGCAGAGGCAGGCACCGCTTCATTATGGGCAGAACGAAGCCGGCGTCCCCCAATGCCAGCACAATGCCCCCGAGCGCGAGCGCGGCCAGCAACAGAACTCGCTCGCCCCCCCTGCCCAACGCCACCAAAACCAAGAGCAGGGGCAACACTCCCAGATAATAGGAGGAAGTCCACTGTTGTTCCGCCTGCATGAAGACGCCGCTGACCGAACTTTGCGCGTGGAACAGTGGAACGAAAAAATTGGCCACCCCCCACAGCGGCAAAGACCAGTCACTCCCGCCAAAGGAACGGGAACGGTCGCTGTGCATCACCAAATCCAGCCAGGGCAACAATTGCGCGGCGCTGATTGAGGCCGCCAAAAGGGCCACGGCCAACAGACGTCCCCCGGCGGTGAACCATCGTGTCTCTTGCCGCCAGGCTGCGAGCGCGGCGTTGCCGGCGATCACCAGCCAGGTAAACAAAATGATTTCGGGCGAGCCAGTTGCTAACTGAAAAGCCGACGCCAGCGCCGGGAGGAAAACCGCCCTGCCACCCTCTGTCGCCGCCCGTTCCCCAAGGAGGATAACCCACGGCATCCAGGCCAGCGCCGCGATGTGGCAAGGCCACATCAGACAATGTAAACTCAATCCGTTCCAGGCAAACGCCAACCCCGCCACGCTCGCGCCAAAGCGGGAACCGAACCACCGAAACCCCAACGCGTAGGCTCCCCACCCCGCCCACAAAATGTGCCCCAAAAGAAAAACGTTCAACGACCAAGGAAAAGGCAGCGCCACATAGAGGAGGGAAGCCGGGTAGAGGGCCAGCGTGTTCCATTGCGCCAGGAACGGCAGGCCGCAGTTGTTGTACGGGTTCCACAAGGGCCAATGTCCCGCGCGAATGCTGTCACGCAGATAATACGCCACCGGATAGCTGAAAAGGCCGGCGTCCCGGTAAAAGAAGGCGCTGGTTCCCAGCAAAATGCCGGGAAAAAAGACCAGGAGCAACAACCCCAGCAAGAGCAGGAATTTCCCGGCCGAAAACCAACCGTCAAAATCGCGGCCGGCATCCTGCGCATCCATCTTCATGGACGCAGCCTTGCAAGCCCGGGCACGCCTGACAATCCCAATTTACAGGCGGAATCTCATCTGAGTAGGAGGGTGCCCGACCTTTATTCCATGGTGAACGTTCCGGAATTGATGCCTCCCGAATTGTCGGTCTTTACGTAATAACCGCTAGCTGGGGATGAAAAATACAGGACCAAATAACTGACGGTCCCCGAATCGCTTGGATCGGTATAATACCTTGTGACCAAGGCCATCTGCGGTCCATACGGGACATATGTATAGGTGCCCGAACCGCCGTTGCCGCTCGAAGTGAAAGTCCCGAAGCCAAACGAAAGCGATCCTCCGCCCTCGCTGCTCTTGCCGGTCAGTTTCCTGCCCACCAGGGAAAGCGGAACCGTGCTGGTGGCTGAGGAGAAGGTAATGGTCGCGCGACCATCGGAATTGGTGGAATTCGCGGTGCGTCCAGTGGTGAAATAAAGAGGAACCTCGCCCCCGCCTGCGCTTACCGCATTCGGCGGGGCCAGGAAGGTTAGGGCCAGCAGTGATGTTTTCGGACCAGTCCTGGTCAAAGTGTAAGTTCCGACGCCGGAATGATCGTTGGTGTCCGTGGTGAACTGGCAGAAGGTGTCGGCACCGAAGCTCAAGATGAATGACTTCCGCTTTCCGTCGGTTCTTACCTTCGTCACCGCGGCGGACATTCCGTCCAGTGACGCCGGCGCCGTGTACCCTTCCGTGCTTTCTTTCCCGCTGAGGCTGAACGTTCCAGAGAAAGTGCTCAGACCGGTGGGAGTGTCGGACTCCCAGTAATAGCTATTGGTGGCAGTCGAAAAGTTCAGCACAACATAATTGGTCGCGCCCATCTCTGGCCCGTTGGTGAAGGACTCCAGTAACAGCGCCCCGTCCGGACTGTATTGGGCAAAAGTATAAGTCCCGGAAGACTTGCCGTCAGTATCCGTTGACGTAATGGTTCCGTCGCCAAAAGCGTTGGTGAATTCATAGACGCCACCTTCGTTATTGGCCCCCTGCAGCGTCAGGCCGGAAAGCAATACAGGCGCGGCGCTCAAGGCCACGCCAAGAGTGAACGAACCGCCCGTCTCTCCATTATTTTTGGCGAAGGTGCCGCCTGTCACATTGGTGAAGGTGAGGATAATACCTTCAGTCACGGAATTGGTTACGGCGGGCGGGCTGGTAAAGTTGGGTGACAGCAACGCGATGTTTGCATTGGTCAGGGCGTAGGTGTAAACGCCCACGCCACTGGTGACGCCGCCGTTGCCGGCCTGAGTAAAGGTGCTCCCGTCAAAACTGAGCAAGGCGCTACTGTCGCCATTGACCAGGAGAAGCGTTGTGCCATCCAAGGACTCCGGCGCAAAGCCAGTGGAGGAGTCGGTTAACGTCACCGTATTGGTTTTGGACAGGTGGCCAGCGGCATCCTCCGCATAGACTTGGATGGTGTTTGCACCGGGACTGAGAATGACGACGGCGGTCCAATTGCTGTAGCCATCGGTGCTCGCAGCCAAGGCCCAACCGCCGGTTCCCACCTCGTACCAAACAGAGGAGAGTCCCACCTTGGCGGTGGCCGTTCCGCTGATAGTCGCAACGGAGTTGCTCACTTTGCCAGCCTTGGTCGTAATCTTAATACTAGGCGGTTCCATATTCAGGGAGGCTGTGGTGACAGTCGCCATCTCCTTAGGGCTGGTATCAGTGAGAGTTGCGGCCCTTGTCCGGGCCTGAACCCCGGCGACCAGTGCGAAGGACAGGACAGTCCGAATAATGATTCTCGACAATCTTGGGGTTGATTTCATGCGCTTTGGCTATGGGTCAATTTAAAATGGGCCTTTCACATTTGGTTAAACCCCAACTATGACAGCGTGGGCTTGGTGCGTGATGTTCTGCTCTCGCCTGAGGTTTGCAAGCCCATTTTCAAACCGCCCTCAGCTATTTGTAAGTCCGCAAAGATCAGCACAAGCAGAGTCAACCCATTGCTGCGATCTTTGACAGACCGAGTGTGAAATCCGATGGTCATGACGGCTGCCGAGACTATGAAGCGGTCAAAAGAATCAAGTGCCGGAAGCGGCACCTGCTCCCAGGATGGCCTGCGTCACCGGTGCGATCTTCAAGTCAGGCAGCCTTGAGATGGAAAAGCAGCACCAGCGCGCCGATGGCACAAAAGCCGGCGGCAAAATTCAGGAGGACGATTTTCTTTTCGTGTTTGAGAATCTCGCCCAGAACCGCGTGCGTGGCGAGAAACAAAAAGCCGCCGCCGGCATGGGCCAACGCCAGATCCAGCCAGAGAGCGGAGACATTGGGGAAGACAAACCATCCCAGGAGTCCTCCCAGAATCGTCGTGCTTTCCACGCCTGCCACCCAGCGGAACATGCGCTGGCGGTCGAAACCGGCGCCCAGAAGCAGCGCTCCGAGGGCCAGGCCTTCCGGCACCTTATGCACGCAAATCGCGACCGTCACGGACAAATCCACCCAATGGCCCGTTCCCGGCGCGGACTCCTCCTGCTGGCCCGCCGCCAGCGCCAAACCATCGACCAGGCAGTGGATCGCCAAAGCAATCATCATGGCGGTCGCGATCTCGGCAAAACGATGAGTCGTGGCCTCGTCAAAATGGCTCGCGGCGCAAGCCGGACACACGTGGAAAAGGAATTTGCTGATGATCGCAAAAACCGCATAACCCGAGCCTACAGCCAGCCCAAACTGCCACCACGACAGCGTTCCCCAGCATTCCGGCGCGATGGCAAACACGGTCACACCTAGAAGTGTGCCCGCACCGAGGCTGATCAAGCCGCATAACTGCCGATGGGTCCGCCCCAGCGCGCCGCTGAGGGCTCCGCCCACCAACGCCACGGCAAAGGCCGCGCACACCCGAATCAAGACAGGGGCGGGTGCTGTCATCTCATCACCTTATGTTTTCTCATCTCGTTCCGAGCACAGTTTAGCTCGCTCAACGGCATCCGCGCAATAAAATGCGCGAGTGCCCCAGGCGCCGGAATCTGTTATACTTAGAGTTGTGGCAAAGCAATTCGTTAAATCCAGTTTACGACTGCGGGTCACCGCCATGGCGGAGAAGTGTGTCCGCGAGGGCCATCCGTGGGTCTATTCCAACAGTGTCCGCGAGTTAAACCGCGAGGGCCAAGTGGGG
>Ga0182016_10001798_pt1 | contig 25688 bp, 18 predicted proteins | sample 712S2MmetaG_FD_120491 | JGI IMG/M metagenome (GOLD analysis project Ga0182016, IMG submission 120491) | Permafrost microbial communities from Stordalen Mire, Sweden - 712S2M metaG | ecosystem: Environmental > Terrestrial > Soil > Wetlands > Permafrost | place: Sweden: Stordalen | collected...
CAAGGTTTTTCAGTACGTGCGCGCCGGGATTCCGTCCCAGCCGGTTACCAGCGGACTGTGGAAGGGCGACTGGTCGAGCGACGCCAAGCTCGGGCCCATCGAAAAGATCCAAATCGAGCTCTCGGATTTCATTTCCTTCCAGAATTACGACGGTCCGGAAGAGTTCGAGAAGCGCGTGAAGTGGCTACAGGCTTTCCACCGTCCGGTAGTGTGCACAGGATTCCTGGCCCGCGACCAGGGAAGCACCATCGAAGCCATTCTGCCGATCGCCCTGAAGTACGATGTTGGGGCCATGGTGGGAGATCTGGTGTGGGGGAAGGTGCAGAAGTGGCTGCCAGTGGATTCCTGGCAGAACCCCTACGTCGGCCGCGAACCGCCCGTCTGGTCGCAGGATCTCTTCCGCACCACGGGACCGCTTTACCGGCCGCCGGAGGCCGATGTGATGCGCCAGGCGATTGCCAGCGCCCCTAAGCCTGTTTCGAGCAAGCCTGCTTCGAAGAGGAACGGGAAGTGATTCCGAGGGCTTAGCGCCGGCAGCGGATGCCCCGGCCTCTTCTGCCCACGGTCTGCCGCACCAAGCCACTGCCTGACCAGTCTCAGCGGCTTCTGTCGCGAAACTGCCTTAAAGTTCAAGTGGTAAAAACCGCTTGCTGGCGCGCGCGGCTCGGAAAACGCTCAGAACTCCTGATGTCGTGGAATTTGCAGTGAGCCATCGAAAGGAATGGTCAGCCCATTTTCCCCGCCGGGCTGAAATTGCGGGGCGACCTCAGGAGTTCTGACGCTGCGATGATTCCACGGGACTTGTTACCGAGCCGTGACCGCAAGGGAGCGGTCTTGCCGTTACGAGCCGGAGTTTCGCGACAGAAACTAACCAGGCCGGCCGAAGAATTGGCGAAAATGCGCGACCAATCCAGACGCACTCGGTTACTGGAACATTTCCGCGGGACAACCCAGACTCCCCACGGCACTGGTAACGGTGGCTACCGCATCGCTTTCCCGGTGCATCTGACGATACAGCAGGGCGACATTCCGGCCGGCGAAACAAAGCTGATTGCGGACCAGCGGACAATTGAAGTCGATCGCCGCCGAATCCCCGCCGCCTGCCAGAGCGCAGCTTTCGGGCGCGGTTCGCTTGTACAGATCCACTACCTCGGCAGCCAGCCGCACCTGATCGCTGGAACCCATGGTGATCCCTTCCAGCAGCGAAATGGCCGCCTGCGGAGCATCTCCCATGGCCTGATAGGTCTTGGAGATCTCCTCGAAGAACTCGGCTTGCGGATCCACCCAGCGCCCGATTGCGAGTGCGTCCAACGCGTTCTGGAACTGCCCCACGCGGCGGTAGGTGCGGCCCAGTTCCAGATACAGCGGGACCCATAGGGAAGGGCCCACCGTCTTGCCGGCCAGGCGATTCTGGCGCGCCACCTCGTGATCGACGGCCTGGTCCACCTGCCGGCCCTCGATCAACGTATCCAGGGACTTCCGATACCAGGCGGCTCCGGCATCCGGCCCCAATGCATCGCCCTTGAGGCGATAACAGGAACCGGCGACGGTGTAGGCCGCGGCCACTCTTTGCTCCATAGGCAGCGTCCGGATGATGGCGAGAGATCGATCGGCTTGGCTATCGGCGGCATCCAGTTCATTGGCCGGTGGGCCGGATAATATGCCGGCCAGGTGGTTGTACGGCTTGTAGCTGGCAGGGGTCGTCCGGAGGGCGCTGGTCCACAGGCGTCGCTCGTCGAACCAGTCGAAATTGCGTGCGAATGTCCGGCCGCAGAGAGCCAGACAGACTAACGCCAGCGCGGCCGGGGCCGCCACGCGCGCCGCCGGCCAGCGCGGCCGAAGCCGCCGGTATGCGGCCCAACCAACCCAGGCCAGGCAGCCGGCAAATGCGACCGACGGCAGGTACAGCACGCGTTCGGCCATGATGGTGCCGATTACCAGCAGCAGGTTCGCGGTGGGCGCCATGGCGGCGAAAAAGAAGCCGATGAAGAAGAACAGCGGCTTCGACCGGCGGTAGCAGGCCACGGCCAGCGCGGCCGCCGCGGCATAACCTGCCAAGGCCAGGAGCGCCTGCCAGTCCTCCCAGCGGCCGAAGCTCCAGGAAAATAGGGGGATCTGGTTGTAGGAGTAATCGCAGGAGAGATGCGCCGGCCACAACAGCAGCCACAAATACTTCCCCAGGACCTTTATCGCCGTGAGGCGCGCCGTCCAGAAATCGGCTCCGGCCAGCGGATTATCGGTGAAGGCCACAATCGGCTGCGGGAGGTTGGCCAGCACATGGCTGCGCACCAGCAGGAAGACTGCCACCGGCAGCCCCGCCGCCAGGTAGCCGGCGGCCCGGGCGCGCCGCGGGGCGTTGCGGCAATACGCCATGTCGTACAGAAACACCGCTGCGATCACCACTACGCCGCTCTCTTTGGAGAAGACTCCAATGGCACTGGCCGCCAGCAGGCCCACCTGCCACCCGATGGCGCGCCGCCCGCCGGCCGTAATGCCGCGGGCATAACAGAGCAGCCCCGCCAGGACTCCGAACGCCGCCAGCAGATCGGCGCGTCCCACAATATTGGTCACCGACTCGGTGAGAACCGGATGGAGTGCCCAGATGGCGGCCATGGCGAACGCCGGCCAGAACTCCTCCAGCAGGAGCCAACCCAGCAGGTAGACCAGAGCGATGTTTACCGCGTGGAGCGCCAAATTGATCCAGTGGTAGCCGGCAGGGGCGGCGCCGTTTCCAAGAATGGCGTAGTTGAACAGATACGAAAACGTGGCGGCAGGACGATACAGCGAGCTGGCGGTGGTTTTGTACCAGTAGCTTTGGTTCAGAATCAGCCGGGCATTCTCCGCGGTGGCTTGGCGGACGCGCGAGTCTTGCGCAATTACAAAATAGTTATCGAACACCAGGCCGTCACGGAAGGAGTTGGCATAAGCCAGCAGCGCCATGCCCCACAGCACCAGCAACGGTACGGCGTGGCGGCGCCAGGCCGGAATGGCCGGCGCGGGATTGACGGACGCAGGCACATCCGCGGCTGCGGGCGGACGGCTGAGCTTCTCTTTGTCGCGGTTTGGTTTGGATCGGCGAGCCACGATCCACCATGATACCCGCTACCGTCGCGGCTCGGAAACGGCGGCAGTGATTGGGCAGCGCTACCGAGCCGCGCGCGTAAGCAAGCGGGGCATTCCCGAAAAGGTACAAGCACCCGGCGGGGAGCCGCGCGCCCCTGGCAAATTGCCCTAATTACGCTCAGGCCATTTTCCCCGCCAGGCGGAAATTGCGGGGCGACATCAGGCTATGGAAACCAGCATGACAGGACTGACGGAATTCGAAATGGCCGGCGTGGACTTGCGCGGGGCCGGTCGCTTTCCCATGCGTTCTATCGTGCGGGTGTGCCGCTTTGAAAAGGGCGTGACGGAGCGCAGAGCTTCGCAGGTGGGGCAGGCGGTGCCGCCTGCCCGGCCGCGCTGATTCGGCCTGCTGCTCGAATCGGATCGCGGGCAGGCGAGCACCGCCTGCCCCACCTGCGGGCTCACTGCAAATTCCACGACATCAGGAGTTCTGAAGTTAGACCTTCCGTTCGTTCAACAGTTTGCCGCGGTTCATACCGCTGGCGCCGTGGCCATAATGGGATCTATGCGGCTCTCGTGGATGCTTCTTATTTGCGCGCCGATTGCCCTGGCGCAGCCGGCCATCGACTTCTCCTTTGCCGGCTACGCGGGCGGCGGCGTCCCCGCGCCTGTTGTGCCCGCCGCAATCTCGGTGCGTCCGTCGGGTGGAGACGATACCGCGCTCCTGCAAGCCGCGCTCGATCGTGTCGCCGCCCTCCCGCTCCGCGGCAACGGATTTCGCGGCGCCGTTCTATTGCGCTCCGGCAACTATCGCATCGCCGGCCATTTGGAAATGCGCGCTGGCGGGGTAGTGCTGCGCGGCAGCCAGGGCACTACCATCGTTGCCACCGGCACTTCGCGCCGCACCTTGATCGAAATCGGCAATATCGCCGACGCTCAGACCGCGCCGCCAGTCGACGTCACGGACGACACCGTTGCCGCGGGCAGCCGCACCTTCACCCTGAAATCCATTGCCGGACTGCGCCCCGGCGATCGCATCGTCATCACACGTCCGAGCACCGCCGCCTGGATCTCCTCACTGCACATGACCGGCCTGTCCGGCACGTATGCCAATCAGCGCCTCGATTGGGCGCCCGGCTCGCGCAATCTGATTTGGGACCGCACCATCGTCACAGTCGACGCCGCGCGCAGGCAGATCGCCGTGGACGCGCCCATCACCACCGCCCTCGAGCGCCGCTATGGCGCCGGCACCGTGGCGCGAGTCGAGTCGAACCAGCCCGCGGCGCATATCGGAATCGAAGGCCTCACTCTGGAGAGCGAGGTCGACCCCGCCCGCCCGCGCGACGAAGATCATTCCTGGACCGCCGTGGCGCTCGACCGCGTGGAGGACGCCTTCGTACGCGGTGTGACCACGCGCCATTTCGCTGGGTCCGCCGTGCGCGTCGGCCAGCGTGCCCGCCGCGTCAGCATCGAAGCTTGCCGCAGCGAGGAGCCCATCTCCGAAGCGGCCGGCTATCGGCGGCAGAGCTTCCTGGTGGAGGGCCAGCAGGTGCTGGTTCGCCAGTCGACCGCCGAGCAGGGCATGAACGACTTCGCCAGCGGACTGCTGGCCGGCGGCCCCAACGTGTTCCTTGATGACACCGCGACCGCCGCGCTCGGTCCCAGCGGCTCGTTCGAAAGCTGGGCCTCCGGAGTACTCTACGAACGCGTGCACGTCGAGGGCGCGGGCATTCGACTTTCGAACGACAGCTCGCGCGCCGAAGGGGCGGGATGGACGGCCGCGAATTCCGTGGTGTGGAATTGCGAGGCTCTCGATATGGAAGCGGGCGGCCCGGACGGCGCCGGGAATATCGTGAGCCGTTCCACCGATCCGCTCTACGAGGCGCAGCTAGCCAAACGCACCGGCGCGAAACTCGTGCCGCCGTCCGCCGTCGCGGCCGACACCGTACGCGTCCCTGAGTTCCATCTCCCGAAAACCGCCGCGCCCCCGCCGCCGCCGTCCCGTGCCGTCGAAATCGTGAACGGCCGCTTCGTGGTGGATGGCAAGGTTCTCTGGGGCGGCGTGGTGAACGAAGGATGGTGGCGCGGCCAGGAAGTCTCCGCCGAGGCGCTGGACGTGGGCGGCGTGTCGATCACCCGCTTCGTTCCCGGCCGAACCGGGCCCGGACTCACCGAGGACCTCGACGCGCTCGCCGCCCGCATGGCCGCTCAGGCCACGCCGTTTTACCAGTCGATTCCCGGCCTCTGGTACGACCGCCGGCGCGACGAGCACTCCACCAATTCGCGGCCCGACGCGAACGTCTGGGCGCCCTTCTACGAAATGCCGTGGGCGCGCAGCGGCACGGGAACCGCGTCCGACGGCCTCAGCCAGTTCGACCTGGCGCGCTTCAACCCCTGGTATTACCAGCGTACGCGCGAGTTCGCGGCCCTGTGCGACCGTCAAGGCCTGGTCTTCTACCACAACATTTACAATACCCACAACGTGCTCGAAATCCCGCCGCATTGGGTAGACTACCCGTGGCGGCCCGCCAACAACATCAACGATACGGGGCTGCCCGAACCGCCACCTATCGAGCCGGGCAACCATATTCACGTCGCCAACCAGGTCTACGACGTCGCCAACCCCGTCCGCCGCGCGCTCCATCGCGCCTTCATTCTGCACGAACTGGACGAACTCTCCGCGGCCCACAATCTCTTCTTCAGCCTGGGGGCGCAATTCGCCGGGCCGCTCTCATTTCAGGAGTTTTTCCAGGACACCGTGGCCGCATGGGAGCGGAAGACCGGCCGCACGGTGCGCCTCGAACTGGCCACCAGCAAGGACATCACCGACGCCATCCTCGCCGATCCGGCCCGCGCCCGCCAGGTGGCCGTGGTCGACATGCGCTACTGGCAATACCGCCCTGATGGCTCTCTCTGGGCGCCGCCCGGCGGCAGGAACGTGGCCTTCCGGGAGGCCATCGTCGCCGATTTCGGCAGGTCGGCCGACAATCCTCCCGATACCACCCCGCAGCAGGTCTACCGGCAAGTCCGCGAGTATCGTGACCGCTACCCCGACAAGGCCATCGTCGCCTGGAACGGCGGCGCGGGCCCGATTCCCATCCTGATGGCCGGAGGAGCGGAAGCCCTGATGCTGAATCCGTCCGCCGGGCAGGGCCAGGGCCGCACCGTTGACCGCACGCCTCTCGACGCTTTCGTGCGCGAGCACCTGGCGCCCGTCCTGATGAAGATGAGTCCTCGCGACGGCGTGGCGGCCGACACCTGGTGTCTGGCGGACGATGCCGGAGAGACGGTGCTGCTCTACTCGCTGGCCGGCGATACTATCCGCTTGCTGCACCCCGGAGTTCGCTACCAAGGGCTCTGGTTCGACCCGCGCACCGGCGCCACGCATTCCGCCGGAGCGATAAACGGCGAGATCCGCAAGCCTTCGGCGGATGCGTGGCTGTTACTGCTGACCAAAGGCTATTTCGGGGACAGGCTACATAACCTCGAAATACAAATCGCCGAGCGGAACTGAGTTTCGAGGTTATGTAGCCTGTCCCCGAAATACGACGCGCCTACTTTTTATCGATCTGCGCCAGCAGTTCCTTCACCGCGACATCGAGCTGAGAATCCTTCCCGCTGTACGATTCGCCGATCGGCCGGCTCACCGCGATATCCACCGGACGCGGATTGTTCTCCATGACTTTGCCGTCGGCCCCCCTGATCACCGTTCCCGGCATGCGCATCACGGTACCGTCGACCAGGGTCACCGACCCTGTATAGATGATCCACCCCGCAGTGGGCTCCCCCACCACCTCGCCCAACTTCAATGTCCGATAGCCTTCCGTGAAATCCTCCGCGTCGGAGAGCGAATGCTGATTCACTACCAAAATGGTCGGCAGTTCCAGCGAACGTTGCCCCAGCGCGGTGCGCGCGGAGGCGGACGGACCGTTGCGGTCGGTCATCGTCAGGTACGGGCGCCGCGTGAGCACGTCGAGCGCATACGCATTGACGAAGCCGCCGTTGTTATTGCGGATGTCGATCACCACGCCCTGCCGCGCGCGGTTTTGCTGGTCCAGGTCCAGATAGAGCTGCGCCAGCGCCTGCTCGGACATGTCGCGCACATGCACGTAGCCCAGCCGGTTGTTACTGATCTTAGCCACGTAGCTGCGATTGTCTTCCACCCACTTGCGGTAGATCTGGTCGGCCAGCGACGCCACCGGTTGCACCGTAACCTGCCGGCCGGAAATGTCGAGCACCACGCGCTTGTCGATCTTATACTGCAGTTGCTCGTCCAGATTGACGCGCGGCCCGATGGCCACCCCGTCCACCGCGCGCAGTTCTTCGCCCACCTGTATCTTAGCCAGTTCCGCGGGCGAGTGCGGCAACACATCGGCGATTTTCAACTTACCCGAAGTCTCGTAAGTGGCGCGGTCGAAAGAAAGGCCGAGCTGCCCGACTACGCCGCGGCCACCACCCGCCGCCGCCGGCGCCGAGATGCCCGAGTGCGAGGAATTGAGCTCGCCGATCATCAGCCGCAGGATGGCGCGCATCTCATCCGGATTGCGCGAGCCCTCGATGAGCGGCGCATAAGTCTTGCGGACCGCGTTCCAATCGGCGCCATTGTAATGCGGGTCGGCATACTCGTCGCGCTGGGCAGCCCAGGCTTCTTCGAATACCGCCATCTTCTCCTGGTTGAAGTCGACGTCCATTTCGGCATCGATATTCACCGTCCGGGTCTGGCGGTTTTCCACCCCGATCGCCGACACATGGCCGCCTTCCAGGTAATAGACATCGCGCGAATCGGCCGAGAATTGCGCGTGGCTGCGCGCCGCGGGAGTGTTGGTCAATTGCCGCGCCGTACCGCCGCCGCCGCCGCGTCCGCCAGCGCCACCACCGCCTCGTCCACCGCGTCCGCCGACCGTTTCTTCCAGCGGATAGAGATACAGGTTGGCCTGTCCGCCGGCCGTGCCGTTGTACAGCAGATTGCGGCCGTCCGGGCTGATGACGGGGTTATTGATCGTCAGCCCAGCGGTGTTCAGTACGGTCAACCGCTCGCGAATGTGGTCGAACTCGAACTCCACTTTCACCGGCGGTTTGGGCTCGGCGGCGGGAGTGCCGCGACCGCCGCGTCCCCCGGTTTCGCCATCGACGCTGGCCGCCGCCGCGCCCCGTCCGCCGCGAGCGGGCGCCTCGGGTTTAAAAAGGTCGTCGAAGGTATCCTCGGTGAACTTGGGCTGTTTCGGAACCAGGTCCACGCGCACCAGTTGAGGCGTCTCCGTGCGCTGGCTGGTTTCGAAAATCAGAAACTTCCCGTCGGGGCTCCACTGCACCGAATTGAGGTTGCTGTTGGCCAGAAAGCTCACCTGGTGCGTGGCGCCCCCAGCCGCGCCCACTACGTAAACATTGCGCAATCCGCGGTCATCGTCGCCCACATAAGCAATCCACTGATTATCGGGTGCCCAGGCGTACGACCCGCTGACGAATCCCGAGGCCAGCAGCCGCTCCTGCCTGGAATCCAGGTCCACCGCGCGCAGCTCCTTGTGATTGCGCACGAATGCCAGGTTCTTGCCGTCGGGAGAAAACTTGATGGCTTGATCGGGCTGGGTATCCTTGGTCAACTGCGTTTCGGCGTGGTGGGCAAAATCATAGAGGAAGACGTGCGTCACCGCGTCGCGCTCGCTGAGATAGGCCACGCGAGTGGAGTCGGGCGCCCAGACTACTTGCGTCTCCGGACCCGGCGTGTGAGTCACCCGGAACGCGGCGCCGCCATCGCGGGCGGAGGAGGCGAAGACCTCGCCGTGCGCGATGAGCGCCACTTTGCGGCCATCCGCCGATACCGCCAGATCGTTGAACTGACTGAGCGCCAGGTGCGAGACTTCGGGAGTGGCCGCGGAGCCCACCAGCGTGAGGGGCAGCGGAGAGGCCTCGCCGCTTTTGGTGTCGAGCTGCCAGATCTTGAAATCGCGCTCAAACACCACCGCCTTGCCGTCATAGCCGATGGTGGGCCAAAGCACGCGCCCGTCGGTGAACTTAGTCACTTGCCGCATCTTTCCGCCCAGCGTGAGCGTCCAGAGATTCTGCGCGCCGCTGCGATCCGACATAAAATAGAGGCTCTTGCCGTCGGGCATCCACATGGGCCACACGTTGCGCCCGTTCAAATCGACAATCTTCTCGTAAGTGGCCGGCGGCCCTTCTTTGCGCAGCCAGATCTCGGATTCATCCAGGTGACTGTGGCCGTGCCGCCACCATTGGGAATCTCCGTTGCCGCGCGCCGCGAAGGCCACCGTCGAGCCGTCCGGCGCCGGTGTGGCCTGGAACTCGTTGGTGAAACGGTCGGCGCTCACCGGCATGGGTGTGCCGCCCTCGGCGCTCACGCGGTATAGATCGTTCTTGTTGCCGACATCCTGCGTGCCATTGGAAAAATAGATCCAACGGCCATCGCGCGACCAGGAATCCAGTTGGTCCAGCCTGTCGTCGAAGGTCAACCGCTTGAGTTCACCGGACGCGAGCGTGAGGATGTAAATGTCGCCGCCGCCGGTCCGCGTGGAGACGAAGGCCAGCCTGGTCCCGTCGGGCGAGTAAAGCGGACGCGACTCCTCGGCGGGATGGGAAACCAGAAGGTGCGCTTCGCCGCCCTTGGCCGGAGCCACCCAAATGTCGCCGCCGGAAACGAAGGCGATCTCCGGGCGCGTGGGGCAAAGCGCCGGTTCGGAAAAATAGGACACACCCGCGGAAAACGCGGCGGTGGATAGCGAGAGCAAAAGTGCCAAGGTTCGCATAAATTCGGATCTTGGCCGCCATTATACTGCAATCGCACTCCGCGGCCGGCGGCGTGCTGTATGATAGACCCATGTTTCGTCTGAATCGGCTGTTCCTGCTCGGCCTCTCCGTTGCGGCTTGCCTGCCTGCACAGACTCCGCCGACCCTTGAAAACGACCAGGTGCGCGTGCTCACCGTAACCGACCAACCGCACGTCAAGCACGCCCTGCACGAGCATCCGCTGAACCGCGTCATGGTCTACCTGAATGCCGGCCGGCAGGACATCGTCACCCAGGACGGCAAGAAGACCACCCTCACAGTCAAAGCGGGCGACGTGAAGTGGAGCCCGGCGAGCGGCATGCATACCTCCGAGGTGACCAGCGCGTCGCCGCTGAGCATCATCGAACTCGAGGTGAAAAAGCCCGGCGACCCCTCGAAGACTGCGACCACCGCGCTCGACCCGTTGAAAACCAGTCCGGGGGTATATCATTTGGAATTCGAGAACGCCCAGGTTCGCGTGATGCGCGTCAAATTCGCGGCGCACCAGGCGGTCCCCGAGCACGAGCACATGCTGAATCGCGTGGTGGTGTATCTTACCGCCCAGGACAGTAAGTTGACCACGCCGGATGGCAAGGTGGAGGAGAGTAAGCATCAGGCGGGACAGGTAAGTTGGGGCGGACACGCCAGGCATAAGGAGCAGAATGTATTGGATACGCCCATCGAAGTTATACTCGTCGAGTTCAAGAACTGATTAGTTAGTTTCTGTAATGAAACTCTGGAAAATGGCAAGGACCGCTTGCTTGCGCGCGCGGCTCGGAAAACGCCGCGATGATTCCACTGGACTTGTTACCGAGCCGGGCCCAGAGGGCGTCCCGTTGGGGAGCGTTCACCGGTGACGGACCCTCCCCGGATCGGTTAAGCACTTAACCGGCTAATCCTCGGAGCGGGAGAAGCCCATTCGATGCCGCTCGATGCTCAGGCCTCCGGGAACAGCAGGACTTTCAATGCCTGCTTTTGGATGCACATGTCGAAGGCGGCCTCCCACTCGGATAGCGGCTTGACGGCGGATATCAGGTCGCCCAACCGGACGCGGCCTTCGGCGAAGATCCGCATCATCCGCTCCCAGGTGCGAACCGTGTAGCACATCGATCCGGCCATCGTGAGCTGTTTCAAAATGAGTGCGTCGATCGGGAATTCGATGTCGCCGCCGCAAATCGCAACCTGGGTATAATGCCCCAACGGCCGGAGCGACTGCATGCAGGCCCGGACCGAATCCGGATGCCCGGCACACTCGAAGGCCACATCGACGCCCGCTCCGCCGGTCTCCTCGCGGATGGCTTCCGGAAAGTCGCGCTCTCCCGCGCGAATGGTGACAGCCGCGCCAATCCGGCGCGCCGCCTCGAGCCGCGCCCCATCGCCGGCCGCACCTGCGACGATGGTCCGGATGCCTTCGGCGACGAGCAGCTTCAGGCACAAGAGGCCCATCGGACCGGGCCCGGAAACCAGCACGGTGTCGCCAATCCGCACCTTCGTAACCTCGGTCACGGCCTGCACCGCGGCCGCAAAGGGCTCGCTCAGCGCGGCCTCTTCCATCGAGAACCCCTCCGGAAGCCGGAACAACTGGTCCTTGCGCGCGGTCACGTAACGGGCAAAGGCGCCATTGACACCGTGGCCCATGCCTCGGCGATTCGGGCAGAATATGAAGTTGCCGGACCGGCAGTATCTGCACTCGCCGCAGGTGACCGTTGAGGCGCCCAAGACGGTGACACGATCGCCGAGCGTTACGCCCCTGATATTGCGGCCGGCTTCCACTACGGTGCCGGCAAACTCATGGCCGAGGATCACCGGCGGGTAGTTGCGAAACGTATCGTGCAGCACATGCAGATCGGTCCCGCACACGCCGCAGTAGGCGACTTCGATCTTCACCTGGTCGTCGCGACAGACTGGCTCCTCCACGTCCATCACGGCGACATTGCCCCTTCCGGGCGCAAACTTAACGAGTGCTTTCATAAATCCCCTTCATTCCCACGCCCCCATACGGACGGCGTATTCGAACGCACCAATCGATTACCATCATGGCAGCGAGACCGGGAGTTTCGCCGGCGCCGTATTCGGGATGCCATATGCAATCTCGCCTTCCCGTGGCGGCGGCCAGGGCGCCTGCGTGAATAGACCGCCATCCACAAACAGCGTTTGCCCGGTGATGAACGACGCCTTCTCACTTGCGAGGAAAGCCACCGCGCGGGCCACATCCTCCACCTGGCCGACCCTCTTCAAGGGCGCCATGGGTCCCCAAGTGCCCGCATAGTCGGGGCTCTCCAGTTTGGTGCGTTCAATCTCCACCGCGCCCGGCGCGACGCAATTGACGCGAATGCCGAAAGGCCCAAGCTCCACGGCCGCGATCTTCGTGAAGTTGTCGATGCCGCCCTTGGAGGCCGTGTAATCCACCAAATGGGGAAACGGCACATGATTGCATCCCGAGCCGATGTTCACGATGGAGCCGCCCCTGCCGAGCATTGCGCGGGCAGCCTGCTGGGTGCACAGGAATGTCCCTTTGAGATTGGTGCGGATGGTGCGGTCCCAATCCTCCTCCCTCAGTTCGAACAGGGAGCACCAGGTCTGCACGCCGGCGTTGTTCACCAGCAAATCGATCGGGCCGGCGTCGCGGGCCAGTTCCGCGAACATGTCCCTTACCTGGCCGCCGTAGCCCACATCGGCCCGCAGCACCCACGCCTTTCGGCCCTTCTCCCTGACGCAAGCCGCCGTTTCGCGGGCGCCGGCCTCGTCGCTATTGTAGTTCACGGCTACGTCCCAGCCGTCATCCGCCAGACCGCATGCGATTCCCCGCCCCACTCCCTTGCTCGACCCGGTTACGAGTGCGATTCTTCCCATGTTTCCTCCTCACGCGACTGCTGTTCAGAGCCCCGGCGGGACAGCCGCAAACCGCTGTTCCGGCTGAGCCCGGCATAAACTAATTATGGATTGTGACAACCTGGGGCCGGCCTTCCGGTTGTGAGGAACCCCTTCCATCTTATCGGCCGTTGACTGAGGATCGCAAACTTCGAGGGGGAAAATCCGAGACGGGAACCACGCACCCCTTCGGGTCGCAAATGGTCCCCGTCGCTTACTATAGTGTGGACCTATTTCAGCACAAATACATCCGAAATGGGACCCGCCCCCGGTGCTAGGGTGCTTAACCCATCCGGGGATTTCGTGACTCAGGCGCGGAATACGCTCCGGTGAGGGACCTTCCCCAGATCGGTTACGCACTCCCGGTACTAGCGCGGTTCCGGAACTTCTCCCGCGAATCGGGACTACCCCGCGCCCTTTAACAGCAGCTCCGCATTCAGCGCTCCGTCGGGCGTCTCCTCGTGCTTGAACATGACGTATAGATCGCGGCCCGCCGACAGCAGTTCCTGGGCCCGCGCGCGGATTCCGGCCACGTCCTCGACCGTATATTCGGGCTTGCGCAGACGGAAGTAGACGAAATCCGCGGTGACCACCTCCGGCACCTCCAGCCGCTCGCTTTCCGCCACGCACAGCGACACGTTGCGCCGCCGCAGTTCCGCATACACCGGCTCCGCCAGCCACGATGCGTGGCGGAACTCGAAGGCGTACCGCAGATCGGCGGGCAGCAGTTCCAGGTAGTCGTGCAGCAGCGCCACGTCGCACTTCAGCGCCGGCGGCAACTGGAACAGAATCGGCCCCAGCCGGCGCGCGCTGCGCAGCGGGTCGATCATTTTCAGAAACAGTCCGGTGACCTCGGCCGCGTTCTTGAGCCGCTGAATGTGGGTGATCCGCATGTTCGCTTTCACCGCGAATACGAAGCCCGCCGGTGTGGCTTCCACCCAGCTCTGCAAGGTGGACGCCGAAGGTAAGCGCCGGAACGTGTAGTTGATCTCCACGCAGTTCAGCCGTTCGGCGTAGTGTTTCAAAAACTGTTTGGCCGGCAGCCTGGCCGGATAGAAGCCCGGCTTCCACGCCGGATATGCAAAGCCGGAAGTTCCGGCATACAACGTCGCCATGGCTTATCATTATCTCTGGCCGGAGGTTTTCATGCTCGTCCATATGATCGTCGGGTGGCTGGTGAGCGCGCTGGCGCTATGGGTGGTGGCGCAGATCGTCCCCGGAATCGAAGTCCGCGATTTCGGCGCTGCTCTCCTCGCCACGGTGGTCATCGCCATTGTGGGCGCCGTGGTGGGGCCGGTTCTGCGGTTCCTGGCGTGGCCGCTGACGTTCGTCACCCTGGGCCTGTTCCTGCTGGTGATCAACGCCATTTTGCTGAAACTGGCTGCCATGCTCACGCCGGGCTTCCGCGTTCGCGGATTCCTGCACGCCATCCTGGGCGCTCTGGTGCTGACCATCCTCAGCTCTCTGCTTCGCCGCATGGTGCTCTAGTGCTGGCGCCATCGAGTCCCGCGAACCTGGCGGCGGACCTGCATGAGGCCGCCGCCCACAAGCGCACCATCGCTCTCCATGGCTGCGGCAGCAAATGCCTGATGGCCGGCCCTTGCGAACCGGCCGACGTGGTCATCGCCACCACCGCCCTGAGCCGCGTGCTGCAATACGAGCCTCGCGACCTCACCATCAGCGTGGAAGCCGGGCTGCCCTGGCGCGAGCTCACCGGCACCGTGGCGCGGCACCGCCAGATGGTGCCGCTCGACCCGCCGTTTGCCGGCCGTGCCACGGTGGGCGGCGTGATCGCCTCCAATTCCAGCGGACCGCGCCGCCGTCTCTATGGCACGGCCCGCGACCTGGTGATCGGCATGACCTTTGCCACGCTGGAAGGCAAACTGGTGCAATCCGGCGGCATGGTGGTGAAGAACGTGGCGGGGCTCGACATGGCCAAGCTGATGATCGGGTCATTCGGTACGCTGGCGGCGATCGCGGTGGTCAATTTCAAGCTGTTGCCGGCGCCCGAAGGGGAGCATAGTTTCCTGTTGCCGGCGCCCTCGGTGGCCGAGGCGGTGTCGGTTCGCGACCGGATTCTCGCCAGCCCGCTGCAACCCTCGGCCGTGGACCTGCTGAATCCCGCGGCGGCCGAGTCGTTCGGCGGCAACGGCTGGCTGCTGGCCGTGCGCACCGGCGGCAGCCCCGCGGCGCTGCGCCGTTATGAGGCGGAACTGGCGCATATCGCCGGACGCCTGGCGGTGGAGACCGAGTGCCCCGAGACATTCTGGGCGGACGTGGAAAGCTTCACGCCGCAGTTCCTGGAACGCCGGCCGGATGGCGCGGTGGTCCGTGTCTCGTGTACGCTGAAGGATCTGGCAGCGGTGATGGAATCGTTCCCCGGCCCCGCGGTGGCGCGCGCCGCTTCGGGCGTCTGTTATGGATATTTCGACCAGGCCGAAGCCACCGCTGCCTGGCTCGCGCGCACCGGCGCGCTGGCCTGGAAGGCTGTCATCGAGTTTGCACCGGAAGCGCGCAAGCGGGCGCTCATCCTGTGGCCGTCGCCCGGAGGCGACTTTGAAATCATGCGGCGGGTCAAAGCGCTGTTCGACCCGTCCAACCTATTGAACCGTGGCCGACTCTATCGTCGTATCTGATACAACCCGAATGGGGCCGAAGCAGTTCGACCTGGACCGCTGCGTACACTGCGGCCTGTGCCTGAACGCCTGTCCCACCTATCGCGAGCTGGGGCTCGAGATGGATTCCCCGCGCGGACGCGTCTACCAGATGGTGCAGGTGTCGAACGGCGCGCCCATCACGGCATCGTATGAGGAGCACATCGGCCTGTGCCTGGCCTGCCGCGGCTGCGAATCGGCCTGCCCGTCGGGTGTGCCGTACGGGCGGATGGTGGAGGACGCGCGGTGCCAGATCGAAGCGCAGGCCAAGCGCGGGCGGGTGGCTACGTTGCTGCGGAACTATGTGTTCCAGCGGCTGCTGGTGTCGCCGCGCGCGCTCACCGCGGCGGGAACGCTGCTCTACTTATACGAACGGATCGGACTCAAGAACCTGATGCGCGTGCTGGGCTTTTTCCGGCTGGCCGGCAGGCTGGGAGAGATCGCGCAACTGGCGCCGTCGGCGGACCCGCCGTTCTTCTTCAGCCAGGTGGGCAAGACGTTTCCCGCGGAGGGGGAACAGAGGTACCGCGTGGCGTTTCTGGCCGGGTGCATCGCCAACGTGACTTTCGCGCGATTGAACGAAGCCACCGTGCGCGTGCTGCAAAAGAACGGCTGCGAAGTGGCGATCCCGGCCGGACAGGGCTGTTGCGGCGCGCTGCACGTCCACGCCGGCCTGCGCAGCGATGCCCAGCGCCTGGCGCGGCGCAATATCGACGCCCTGGAGAATGGCGGCTACGACGCGATTATCACCAACGCGGCGGGCTGCGGGTCGACCTTGAAGGAATATGGCGAGCTGCTGGCGGACGATCCGCAATATTCCGCCAAAGCGCACGAATTCGCGGGACAGATGCGCGACGTGACGGAGTTCCTGGCGGGGATCGAACTGAATCGCGAGATGACGCCGGTGGAGGCCGTGGTGACGTACCAGGATTCCTGCCACCTGGCGCACGGGCAGCGCGTCCGTAGCGCGCCGCGCAAGTTGCTGGCGGCGATTCCGGGGCTGGAGGTCCGCGAGATGCGCGGCGCGGACATCTGCTGCGGCAGCGCGGGAATCTACAACGTGGTGCAGAACGAAATGGCGATGCAGATTCTGGCGTCGAAGATGAAATCGGTGAACGCTACGGACGCGGGGATTGTGGCGACGGCGAACCCCGGATGTATGTTGCAACTTCAGGCGGGCGTCCGCATGCATGGGAAGGAGCAGAAGGTCATGCATGTGGTGGAATTGCTGGATCGGGCGTATGGAGGGAAGAGCTAGCCACTTGACACGGCTTCTGTGCGCACGTAATATGTGGATATGAACGTAACTCTTTCCGTCGACGATGAAGTCATCCTTCGTGCGCGCCATCGAGCCGAGGCTCTCGGAACGAGTGTCAACCAACTCGTCCGGGAGTATCTCGATCAACTGGCGGGCAAGTCGGATCCGAATGAAGACGCCGCGGAGTTTGAGCGCCTCTCAAAGCTTGCTCACGGCGACTCCCGCGGCTGGAAGTTCAATCGGGAAGAACTTCACGAGCGGTCATGAATCGGCTGGCATTTTTCGATACCAACATCTTCCTCTACGCCGACGACGCTTCCGCACCTGCCAGGCAGGCACGCGCAATTCAACTCATCGCGAACTACCGGCGCTCCGGTCTGCTGGTTATTTCCATTCAGGTCTTGCAGGAATACTTCGCCGCGGCAACCAGGAAATTGGGCGTCGATCCTGAAACGGCGCAACAAAAGGTTCAGTTGCTCGCGCGTGCCCGGGTGGTTCGCTTTGCGGAAAACGATGTGATCGCGGCCATCGAGTTGCACCGACTGCATCGAATCTCCTTTTGGGATGCGATGATCGTTCACGCGGCGCGTTTGGCCGGCGCAGACGTTCTGTATAGCGAAGACCTTCAGCACGGCGCGGTCCTGGCTGGCGTCCGCGTCAATAATCCGTTCCTGGCAAGCTGAATGCCTGGAATTCTCATCTATTTCGGGGACAGGCTACATAACCTCGAAATTAATTTCGAGGTTATGTAGCCTGTCCCCGAAATAGCTCTCACGCGATGGCGCCCGTCTATTTGTGATACGGTAATGTTTTCATCGAAATTGGAGGCAAGAATGAATGAGGCCCTTGGCCTGATAGAAACGAAAGGTCTTGTCGCAGCAATCGAAGCCGCCGATGCCATGGTGAAGACGGCGAACGTGGTCCTGACCGGCAAGGAATTCGTCGGCGCGGGGTTGGTCTGCATCACCGTGCGCGGCGATGTCGGCGCCGTCAAAGCGGCTACCGACGCCGGTGCGGCCGCGGCCCGCCGCGTCGGCGAACTGGTCAGCGTCCACGTCATTCCGCGGCCGCATGAGGAAGTGGAGAAGTGCCTTCCAACCGGAGGGCTCAACAAGTAACGCCTGATGCTGGCAGATACAGACCTTCTCTCCATCCAGGAGGTTCGCACCAAGGTCGGGAAGGCATTCGCAGCCTGGCAGAAGTACCGCACCTATTCGCAGGAACAGGTGGACGCCATCGTGGAACGGATGGCCGCGGCGGCTCGCGCCCATGCCAAACGGCTGGCCGATTTCGCCGTGGAAGAGACCGGCTACGGGAACGCCAAAGACAAGTACATCAAGAATCTGCTGGCCTCCGACTGGCTTCCGCGCCGTATGCGCGGCATGAAAACCATCGGTATTCTGCGCGAATTGCCGGAGGAAAAGCTGGTCGAAATCGGCGTCCCCATGGGCGTGGTAGCGGCCATCCTGCCGACTACCAATCCCACATCGACAGCCATCTATAAGACGCTCATTTCGCTGAAAGCCGGGAACGCCATCGTCATCAGCCCCCATCCGCGCGCGCATAAGTGTACCTGCAGCGCCGCCGCGGTGCTGTACCAGGCCGCGGTGGAAGCGGGCGCTCCCGAGGACATCATCCAGTGCGTGGACACCGCTACCCTGGAAGGCACCAACGCGCTGATGCGTCACGAACTCACCAGCGTGATCCTTTCCACCGGCGGCGCGGCCATCGTGAAGGCGGCGTATTCCAGCGGCAAGCCGGCTTTCGGCGTGGGCCCCGGCAATGTCCCCGTGCTGGTGGACACCTCGGCCGACCTGGAAGATGCCATCCCCAAGATCGTGGCGGGCAAGTCGTTCGACTACGGCACGGTCTGCTCCAGCGAGCAGGCCATCGTGGCCGAAGCCTCGCTGCGTGACCGCATCCTGAGCCTGCTGAAAGCGCAGAAGGCTTACATCGCCACTGCGGCCCAGAAGGACGCGCTCGGCACACTGCTGATCATGCCCAACTGGACGGTGAACCCCAACTGCGTGGGGCAGGCGCCCACCAAGATCGCCCGTATGGCGGGCTTCGAAGTGCCCGCGGACACCTCCATCATCTGCGCCGAAGTGGACGGGGTGGGCAAGCAGCATCCGCTCTCCGCCGAGAAGCTTTCGCCAGTGCTTTCGCTCTACTTCCTCCCGGATTTCAATAGCTGCGTGCAGACTTGCTGGGCGCTGCTGAAGTTCGGCGGACTGGGCCATACGGCGGTCATCTATTCGCGGAACGACGCCCGGACGCGCGATTATGCCATGCGCATGCCGGCTTACCGGATACTGGTGAATACCCCCTCCCCGCAGGGCTCCACAGGCATTACCACCAACGTTTTCCCTGCGATGACGCTGGGGTGCGGCGCGGCGGCGAACAATTCCACCTCGGACAATGTCGGGCCGCTGCACCTCATCAACATTAAGCGCCTGGCTTTCGTGGCGCGCACGCCCGAAGAGGCGTTCGAAATGCCGCTCGATTACAACGCCGCCACTTATCCGGCGGCGGCGGGCGTACCGGCCGGCGATCTCACCATCGATCGAACGGTGGTGGCCGCCGCAGTGGAGCGCTACCTGGCTTCGCGCGGCATGGCGGTAGCGGCTCCCGCACCGGCAAAGGCGCCGGGCGGTCCCTCGTGCTCCTGCGAGACGGCCAAGCCTGCCGCTCCGAATGCCGCGGCCGACGTGGTGGACCGCTTTCTGGCGCGGCGCGGCAGCGGCGCTTCCTCACCGACGACGGCGGGAGGATATGGCTGACTGGCAACGGAGTGCCCTATTGGGCAGCCGCTAAAGCAGGCCGCGCCGCCAGCCCCTGCGCGGGTGGACTTCGTATGCGAACACGATGTGCGCACCGCCATCCGCGAGAAACGCAAGATCTACATCGGGCCCAAGACGATCGTCACACCGTCTGCCCGCGACTTGGCCGGCCCCTCTGATATTCTGGTGTTGGCGTAGGACTGAGGCAACAACGTGGATTTGAACCTCGATACATTGAAGCGTGAAATCCTGGAGTATCTCGAATCGTCCGGCCTCGCCGTATTCCACGGCTCTCCGGGGGGCCTGGATGGCCAGACCATGGTGCTCTGGGATACCGAGCGTCACCCCGATTACCGGATGTTTCTGGACGTCGCCCTCAAGAGCGAGACGCGCGTGATCGTCTTCGCCAGCCGCGAATTCGCGGCCGCCGACACGGAAGATCTGCTCTCCCAACTGGACGAGTTGGACCTCACCCGCGATGAGAAGCGCGACTACGAAAAGCGGCTGCGCGCGTTGCGCGTTCATGAGGGCGTCACCTGTTCGCTGGAACTGGCCTTCGACCACCACTCGCGCCTGTACGTCTACGAAATGCAGCCCGACTGGTACGACGAATTCCTCGGCGTGGAAGACGAAATCATCTCGCTCCTGTCCGACTCCGAGGACGGGGACGAAGACGACGATGAGCCGCTGGGCGGATACTTCTCCAAGAACTGACCGGCTGGGATGCCTGCTTCCCGTTGGCTGATCCCGGCTCCCGATGCGCACGCCGCCGGCGCGCTGGCCGCGGCCCTGGGCATCGCTTCACCCGCCGCCAAAGTGCTGATGCGGCGCGGCCTGGCCGATCCCGGCGCCGCCCGCCGTTTCCTCAACCCTTCGCTCGACGACCTGCTCGATCCTTGCTTGATGCTCGGGATGGATCTCGCCGTGGAGCGGCTCCGCGAGGCGATCCGGGAGGGTGAGAAGATCCTCATCTATGGCGATTACGACGTGGACGGAACCACATCGGTGGTGCTGCTGACGAAGGCTGTGCAACTTGCCGGCGGATCGGCCGGCTACCATGTGCCGCACCGCTTGAAAGAGGGGTACGGCATGCGCCCCGAAGTGGTGGAGGCAGCCGCCGCCCAGGGCGTCACCCTCATGATCAGCGTGGATACCCGCATCCGCGCTGCGGAAGTCGTGAAGCGCGGCTATGAACTGGGCATCGACAGCACCGTGACCGACCATCACCTGCCCGATGCCGCGCTGCCGCCCGCGGTGGCCGTGCTGAATCCCAATCAGCGCGATTGCCGGTACCCCGAGAAGAATCTCTGCGGCGCGGCGGTAGCGTTCAAGCTGGCGCAAGGTTTGCTGGCGACGATGGGTTGGACGGCGGGCAAGCTCCGGCGCGTGACGGAGTCGTTTCTGAAGATGGTGGCCATCGCCACAGTAGCGGACGTGGTGCCGCTCACGGGCGAGAATCGCGTGATCGTGAAGCATGGGCTCGCAGGGTTGGGTACGGTCCACAATCCGGGCCTCCGCGCGCTGCTGGACGTGGCCGGTTTTACCGATGGCGCGGCGCCCAGCGCCCGCCAGGTAGCCTTTCAGATCGCCCCGCGTTTGAACGCCGCCGGCCGCATGGACACCGCCAAAACGGTGATCGACCTGTTCCTTTCCGCCGACCCGGCGCGCGCCCGCGAACTGGCGCAGCAACTGCACGATCAGAACGCCGAGCGGCGGCTGGTGGAAGCCGAGATCCGCGAAATCTGCGAGCGGATTGCGGTGGCGGAGTCCACGGCGGCGCTGGTTTATTACGGCGAGGGATGGCATCGCGGTGTGCTGGGAATCGTCGCCAGCCGCATGGTGGAGCGGTTCCACCGTCCGGTCTTCGTGCTGGGACGCAACTCCGAGGACGGCCTGGCGCAGGGTTCCGGCCGCAGCATTCCGGCGTTCCATCTGCTGGAGGCGCTGGAATCGATGCCCGGTCTGTTTGTGAAATTCGGCGGGCACATGCATGCCGCCGGGGTGACGCTGGACGCCGCGCGCGTGGAGGAATTCCGCGAGCGCCTGAATGCCTTCGCCGCCGCGCGGCTGCGCCCCGAAGATTTCCTGCCGTGCCTGGACATCGACGCCGTGCTGGAGTTGCGCGAAATCGACGAGGGGAGCGTGGAAGGCGTCTTCGCGCTAGCGCCCTTCGGCCACGGCCACCAGCCGCCGCTCTTCGCGGCCTTCGGCGTGCAGGTGGCCGCGGCTCCGGTGGTGATGAAGGAGAAGCACCTGCGCGTGACGGTGCGGCAAAACGGCCGCATGCTGAAACTGAAAGCCTGGAATTTCGCCGAGCGCGCCGCCGAGTTCACGCCCGGCGCATCTGTCGACGTGGCTTTCCAATTGGAAGAAGATGCGTATTCCGCGTCGCGCGGCTATCCCGGATGGGCGGCGGTGTTACGCGATGTGCGGCCGGCCGGTCCGCCGCGTCCTGAACTTACTCATCCGGGTTAGACTGAAGACAAGTGGAAGAAGAAGTACTCGGCAAAGCTTATGACGCCCGCCTGATGCGCCGCCTGATGGGGTATATGCGCCCCTACCGCGCGCTGGTCTTCTGTTCGCTGCTGTTCCTGCTGGCGGAATCCGTCCTGCAAGTGTTGAATCCTCTGCTCACCCGCCTGGCCGTCGCTAAGTACATTCGTCCGGGCGTCCACCCTCTTACCACCCCTATCGATGCCTGGCTGCCCGCCGACCCATGGGCCGGTCTCACCCGCGTCGCGCTGCTCTACCTCGCGGTGCTGGTGGGCGGCTTCATCACCGGGTTCGCCCAGACGGTCCTGATGCAGTGGACCGGTCAACTGGCCATGTTCGACCTGCGCAAGCAACTGATGGAACACCTGCAGGGTCTCGACCTGGCCTTCTACGACCGCAATCCCGTGGGCCGCCTGGTGACCCGCGTGACCACCGATGTCGACGTACTCAACGACCTGTTCGCGTCCGGGCTGGTCACCATCTTAGGCGACCTTCTGGTGCTGGGTTTCATCATTAGTATCATGTACCGGCTGAGTCCGCCGCTCACCGGCATCCTGATGGCGGCCATGCCGGTAGTGATCTGCGCCACGCTGATATTTCGCCGCACGGTGACGCAAAGCTACCGGCGCATCCGCGTGGCCATCGCCAAAATCAACGCCTACCTGCAGGAGCACGTGACGGGAATCGTGGTGCTGCAGCTTTTCAATCGCGAGCGTCGTAGCGCGCGCGAGTTCGAAACGGTCAACCGCGCCCACATGGACGCTTATAAAGACGCCATCACGGCATACGGATGGTTCTACCCGGTGGTGGAGTTTACTTCCATGCTGGCGCTGGCGGCGATTCTGACTTATGGCGGCCTGCGCATCGAAAGCGGCAAGCTGTCGTTGGGTATCCTGGTGGCGTTTCTGCAATACGGCTTGCGATTCTTCCGGCCGATTCAGGATCTCAGCGAGAAATACAACATCCTGCAAGGCGCCATGGCGTCCTCCGAACGCATTTTCAAACTGTTGGATACCGAGGCCACGATTCTGCCGCCGCGCGATCCGCGCCCCGCGCCCGCGGCGATCGCCGCCATCGAATTCGACCACGTCTGGTTCGCGTACCAGGGCGAGGACTGGGTGCTGCGCGACGTGAGCTTCACCATCGCCCCCAGCGAGACCATCGCGGTGGTGGGCCACACCGGCGCGGGGAAGACCACGCTGATCGCGCTGCTGCTGCGCTTCTACGACGTGCAGAAGGGCAGCATACGCGTGGGCGGCATCGATATCCGCGATCTGGATCCGCTGGATCTCCGCCGCCAGTTCGGGGTAGTGTTGCAGGACCCGTTCCTGTTTACCGGAACCATCGAGGAGAATATCCGGCTGGGGACCGAGTGGATTCGGACGGAAGACGTGGAAGCGGCCGCGGCGCAGGTGAACGTGCTGGAGTTTATTCGCGGGCTGCCCGATGGCTTCCGCCATGCGATTCGCGAGCGCGGCAGCGGACTTTCCACCGGCCAGAAGCAACTAATCAGTTTCGCCCGCGCGCTGGCGCATAATCCGCGCTATTTGATTCTGGATGAGGCCACGTCGAGCGTCGACACCGACACGGAATTCCGCGTGCGCGCGGCGCTGGTGCGGATGGTGGAGGGCCGGACGTCGATCGTGATTGCGCATCGTCTGTCGACTATTCAGCGCGCCGACCGGATTCTGGTGATGCACAAAGGTAAGTTGCGGGAAATCGGGACGCACCAGGAGTTACTGGCGATGCGGGGGATCTACTGGAAGTTATATCAGTTGCAATATAAGGATCAGGAGCGGACGGTAAGTTAGGCGGAGGTCCCAGGTGTGCTTCCGGTGCGGGTGGAGAAGAGTCCACCGATCGGCCGGGAGTGGCCTTATTAGACTGATGTAAAAGGAGAACGCCGTGACAACAACCCGAAACGTTTCTATCCTGATTGGCGCTCTTTGGTGTCTTGCTTCTTTGCAGTCCGCGAACGGCGCAGATGTCTGCCCGGATCTCGACGGCAAGGACACAGAGGCCCACTTGGAGTACTTGCGGGGTGACCGCACAAAGGTCACGCCCAAGTGCATCGTAGCGGCCATCAAGTACGTCGGCGGCGAACACTACGCATCGGCCAGCGCCGTGCTCATTCAGTACCTCGACTATCCAGATCCCGCTGCTGTGGCCCGACGGGCTCATATCCTAGAAGTCTACCCAGCTATCGACGCGCTGTACAGCCTCCGCAAGCAGGTCTTGCCGGAACTGACGGCAGCTATCGCTGACGCAAAAACCGCCGAACTGGTCCGCGAAAACGCAGCGTTTGCCATTTTGCTCCTGCACGGGGCGAACCAGCCTGAGGGAATCAGTGTGCTTGTCCGCGCGGCTCGCTCCCAAACAGATCCAACGGCCTCCGCCCGCCTTATGGACAAAGCGAGGTGGCTGGCGACCAAGTGCATTGAAGGGACGAGGAACGACTGCGAGAACGCCGTCCTGAAATGAGACTGTCCGCGGTACCACCAACCCGTGGACAGCGACCATGAAATGAACGGGTCGGCGAGCGTGGGCGCGAGATTCGCGAGCCCATCGGGAACTCGTACCATTACGTTCACGCCCCGCTCACCGTAGAGACCCCCTGATCACCGCTCGTTTATTCCGCCAACGCGTCGGTGTCTGCCAGTTGCCCGGGATACTCCCGAACGAGTTGCTCGACACTCGTTCCGAGCGCCTCCGCCCGTCGGCGTGCACGAAGCATGACTTCGTCGTTCATAGAAGAGGGTGAAGTTCATCGCGCATGCGTCCCGCGAATTCGTGCGCTTCGGCGAAATACTGCGGATCGTCAGTTGCCCGAAGGGACAGCCCATTCGGTATTTCCCAGCACCACTGCGACGGCGACAGGCGGCAGCGGGATATACACGTGGTCGGCAACAGGATTGCCAGCCCGCATGAGCATCGGGGCCACCACGGGCGTTATTGGGGGCACCCCCGGCACCAGTACCGCAGGCCTGGTGACTGTGCAAGTGACCGCAACCGACAGCAACTCCGTCACTGCGTCCAGGAACTATAGCTTTGCCGTCAACGCGGCGCTTTCCATTATGGGGCCAACCTCGCTACCCTCGGGGACCCTCAATTCGCCGTACACCGCGACGACGGTCACGGCCACTGGAGGGACGGGGAACTACACATGGTCGGCCACGCAACTGCCCGCCGGCTTGAACATCGTCAGCGGCGGGGTCATCCAGGGAACGCCGACGACCAACGTTGGCAGCCCTTTCAGCGTGCAGGTGACCGCGTCCGACAACAACATGGCGACAGCTACCTCGACCTTCAGCCTGCCGATCCTGTCTGGTTGGGACTTCGGGCTTGTTCAAGCCTCCGACTGGGTTCCGACGCCCGCTGGTTCGACCATCACCTTTTCGATCCCAACCACTTGCGTGAACGGCTTCACCGGAACCATCTCCATCCCCGACAACAGCGACACCTACAATCTCAACCCACCGGGGGGATACGGCGTGCCGCTGCAGATACAGCCGGGTACGTACCCTTCTTTTTCACTGAGCGTGCCTTGTGGAAGCCCTCTCTGGTTTACCATCCCGGTCGGTCTCAACAACTACAATATTTGGTATGAGGTAGAGCTCAGTGCCATGGCGACGATCGACGGTTATCCGGTGGGGCACTCGGTAACGCTTGGGCTCGAAGTCACGACAAACCAGGCAGGCGGACTGGTGCCAAACCCGTACGCACAGACCGTGACACCGGGCGGCGCCCCGGCTGTTTTCGGGCTATCGCTGGTCGTCAACGCTGGCTTCA
>Ga0182016_10001803_pt1 | contig 25648 bp, 31 predicted proteins | sample 712S2MmetaG_FD_120491 | JGI IMG/M metagenome (GOLD analysis project Ga0182016, IMG submission 120491) | Permafrost microbial communities from Stordalen Mire, Sweden - 712S2M metaG | ecosystem: Environmental > Terrestrial > Soil > Wetlands > Permafrost | place: Sweden: Stordalen | collected...
CGATTCCCCTGCGCACACATCCCGCCGCCACTACCCCGGTGGATTCGCTGGGTGCTCTCTTCGCTCACTTCCCCAACGATCGCAGCCTTCCCCGTTTTGTGGCCGGGTCGGCTTCCACATCAGCCCTTTCGGGGCCTGCACGACGTTCGCTCTCGCTGCAGTCTGCATGCTCGCCAGATCACCCAAGGTGATCCTCTACACCGAAGGCTTCGGCCGCTTCGTTTCCTCCACGACCGCTCCGATTGCTACCGGCTGGAGCGAAAGTTACCGGGTGGGTTTAAACTCAACCCACTGAGGAACCGCGCCTTTTCACGGCGCACCACAGGTTTGGCACAGTTGAGCACGGCGGCGTAGAGTAACTTCCTCGCGCGCCAATTAAAGGTGACGTCGTGCCAACGATTCGCGTACGTGCCGGGCAGTTTCAGGTCCAGGTCCGCATGAGCGGCTTCCCGACCCGCACTGCGAGCTTCCCCACGCGGCGCATGGCTGAGCGCTGGGCCAAGACCATCGAAGGCGACATGATCGAGGGCCGTCATTTCCGCAGTGTCGAGGCCCGACGGCGTACGCTCGGTGAGACGATCGATCGCTACATCGAGGAAGAGATCCCGAAGAAGCGCGACGGCAGCACCTCCCGTGAGATTCATTTTCCATTGGCAAATTGGACTCTTGTGCGATCTTCGAGCCCATAACACTCAAGATGCAATATTGGCGAATTTCCTCCTCGCGCTTCATCGGCGACCGTGATGATGTGGAAGTGCGGCGGCGGATGATCGGCGAAATACATCGCAATTCGGGCTCGGCTGAAGCGCCTGATCGTAGGCATGGCTTATGCTAGTGCAGGAATTGCACCGGTGCAATCAGTGCACTATTAAAAGCGTGATTTCTTTGGCACAGTTTTGACATACCTTTCGCCTCAAAACCCCACAAATTGCCGCGACACAGCGCCACTAAGTCATTGAGTCAGTTGATGCTGCGATGTGCCAAGAGGCACTCCCGGGCCCTGCGATTGCTATCCTGCTTCATTCGAAGGGGTTGGAAGTTTCTTGTTGCAGGTCGTCGTCCAGCTTGGTTTTTTATATTACACGTAGTCGACATATGTGTCGATTACGAGTAATGTGTATTCTATGTGGAGCGAACGCCAAGCCATCGAGATCTTCCATCTGCTGTTCCTACGGGCCTTCGGCGCCCGCGTGGATAAAGCCCTCTTTGCCCTAAAGGGCGGCTGCAATCTGCGGTTTTTTCTGAGGAGCATCCGATACTCGGAAGATATGGATCTGGACATCCGAACGATGGCCGTTGGCACCCTTCAGAACAACGTAAATCGTGTGCTGGCGGAGCCAGCTTACATACGCGGGTTGCGAGCGCAGGGCATTGAAGTGGTCAAAACCGCTCAACCCAAGCAAACAGAGACCACGCAGCGCTGGAAGCTGATCCTGCGTAACGCGGAATCTGGCGCCGAAGTGCCTACAAAGATCGAATTCTCGCGCCGTGGCCTGGACGACGAGAAAGCAGTGGAATCCGTGGACGCGGGAATCATCCGGACGTACCGACTCTATCCAGTGATCGTGCAACACTACACGGTGCATGCCGCATTTGCCCAGAAGGTTTCGGCTCTGGCTTTGCGCGAACAGGTCCAATCGCGGGATGTATTTGATCTGAAGTTGTTGATGGATGCAGGGGGAGCCGAACGGCCGCTACCCGCGACAACCGCCGCAAACCTGACCGCCGCGATCGACAACGCACTGGCGGTGGACTACGACGCGTTCGCTGGCCAGGTCCTCGCATATCTGGAGCCTGAGTATCAAGACCACTACGGCACCATGCGAGCCTGGAACGAGCTACATGCGCAAGTGGTCAACGGTCTGGAGGCACTGCGGCGATGAATCAGATCGAAGCCCTGCAGCGACTGCGGACACTGGCGACGCCGGCCGTTGAATCGCGCGATGTTGCCGCACTATTGCAAGTCTCCGCCAGCAACGCGACAACGATACTCAGACGACTCGCTGCCGAAGACATGATCATTCATCTGAGCCGCGGTCGATGGTTGGTAGATCAAAAGATCGACCGCCTCGCACTGCCTGATCTGATTTCGGCACCCGACCCGGCTTACATCTCCCTGCAATCGGCGTTGTTTCATCATGGCCTGATCGAACAGATTCCCTCGATCCTCTATGCCGTCACGCTCGGGCGGCCTAGGCGTGTTCGCACTCCAGTTGCCACGATCTCCTTTCACCGTATGCCACCTGAGCTCTTCCAGGGCTTCGAGTTATCCGCCGCGTCCGACGCCAAGATCGCGATTCCAGAGAAGGCGCTTTTCGACCTGATCTATCTCGCACCGGGAAGATCGCGCGTGTTCTCGCAGCTTCCCGAACTCACGATTCCGCGCCGCTTTCAGTGGCAACGCCTCAAGGAATACACGGAGCTGGTGAATTCGTCAGGCCGACGAGCGTTTATCTCCGATCGAATCAAGGCGATCAGATCCACTTCTTCAACCTCATGATCCGCAGGAGACGTAAAGGAGACAAGTCCTCCGCAACGGCTCCAAGCGATTGACGCTGAGGATGATTTTTGATGGTCTGCCAATCCCTCATCGGCGCGACCGAGAACGTGCGATTCAAGCTTCTTCGCATATTCCTATTCTCAGGCAGCCGCGTGCCGCTCAGCTTCCCATCCCCGACACGCCAGCAGTATGTAACGAGGCACCTCGTGCTCGCCGCTGGCGTAGTAGGCAATCTGCCTACGCGACAGACCTAGCGCTTCGGCTGCTGCCGTCAGCGAAAGCCCGTTGCGCCAGCGCCACCGAATAAATTCGACGGCGTCAGCGCGGCCGCCCTGCTCAAGGCTGAGTTCCAGCAGACGAGCGGCGCTAATGTCGATATCGCCGGGCCACACCACGCTGTGACCACGCTCGCCCACGGCGGCGCGCGCAAACGCCGCGGGATCACGCAGCGCCCGCAAACCATTGAGACGATGCACGATGTCACGGAGATCGACTTGCAGCTTCTTGCAGTTTGCCCACTGAATGCGCAGCGCGTACTCGCCAGCGGGCTTCACACTGACAACGCGTACCTGGCTCTTGCTGTCCTCGCTCATGTCTCCGCCTCCGAGTACTCGCGCCACCGCGCCGACAATTCCGCTCGATTCGCAGCAGCCCAGGCCAGCGCCTCGGCAGTGTCCCGTGGGTCAGCCTCTCCATCGCGGAGTTCGAGCATCTTGATGAGATGGATGGCCTCTTCATCAGCGACCGTGATGATGTGGAAATGCGGCGGCGGATGATCGGCAAAGTACATCGCAATTCAGGCTCGGCTGAAGCGCCTGACCGTAGGCATGGCTTATGCTAGTGCATACCCTGCACCAGTGCAATCAATGCACTATTAAAGACGTGATTTCTTGGCACAGTTTTGGCACACCTCTCGCCTCAAAACCCCACAAATTGCCGCGACACAGCACAACTAAGTCTTTGAGTTAATTGATGCTGCGGCGTGCCAAGAGGTGCTCCCCAGCCGCTGTTAATCCGTTGGTCGTTGGTTCGAGTCCAACCCGGGAGCCAATAAATAAATAGCTTAAATAAGACTGCTTGAACCACACCTCCGCGCATCGTACCGTCGTTGCAGTTGCGTTGCAGTTGCGTTGCAGTTAGCGATGTGGCTCAAAGGCTCAAATCCGGGTCGGCACCAACGGTTCCGGAAGCAGTTCCAGTCGACGCGTGTCGCCCTGCTCATGACCATCGCAGCGCCTCATCAATGGCGCCTTCGATCTGCGCGGCCGCGGCTCTTGACATTGCGGGTCTTGGTCTGCGCTAAGGTCTGGTCGAGCACGCGCCAGCGCACGGCCTCCTCGACAAACTTCGCCAGATCGCCTTTCTTCATGCCTCGCCGCTCGAGAAATGAACGCACGGCCGCGTCGGTATCCTCGTGCATTCGCGCAGACGCTTCCTGGAAGCCGCCGACTTGCTTGAGAAACCTGGACGGCCACACGAGGCGTTGGCGTTCTACAAGCAGCTGTTCCGCATCGAGCGGCAAATCAAAAATCTCAGTGACGAAGAAGGCTGCGGGAGCGGCAGGAAAAGACCGTCCCGCTGCTCACCCAGTTCAAGGCCTGGCTCGACAACGCAGTGCACTCGGTGCTGCCGAAAGACAGTCTGGGACAGGCAATCCATTATGCGTTGAAGCATTGGACGGCCTTGACGAGATTCACCGAAGCTGGGCATCTGGACGCTTCGAACAATTTTACTGAGCGCTGCATGCGCAGTGTCGCCGTAGGCAGAAAAGCATTTCTGTCGGTCGGATCGGAAAGAGCCGGTCATGCCGCGGCAATCTACTATTCGATGGTCGAGTCCTGCAAGGCAAATAAAGTCAATCCGTTGACCTACCTGACTTACGTCCTGGCCAACGCACGCGACAAATCGATCACGCTGCCGACGCCGGATGAGTTTGCTGTTCACAGCACCGCCCCAGCCGGCGGATGCGCTCTTTAACAATCTGGACTACGCTGCGCCGGGACGCAAGGCGCGGATTTGCGGACGGGTTCACTTGATTGCGCATGTCATGAAAGGTATCCGCTGTCCGTAATCTTGGCACAGAGCAAGCGGGCTGGGCGGGACCGGAGTCCCGCCCAGAGGATTGGCCGCTTCAGGAGCGCCGCCAGAGCGAGCGGCGTCTCTCAATCGTAGAACCGATCCAGATCACCGCGGTTCAGAAGTGAGCCGTCACGATGGCGCCGTAGATGCGCGGATCATTCCAATCCACATTGAAGTTGAGCGGATCATTTGCCCACATGTAGGTAGTGTACCGCTCGTTGGTGAAGTTACGGACGTAGGCGGTTATGGACAGATGACCACTCTTATCCGACCACGTGCCAGAGAGGTTCCCTATGGTCTGGGAACCGACCTTAACGTACTGATCGTCCCCTACAGCGAGCTGAGCTGTTTGCAAATTGGAGGTTCGGTGCGGCGAGAAATACTGCCCATCAATGCGCCCCATCAAAGTTGAACCGCCGGGCAGGTTGAACACGTGCTCGTAGAAAGCAGTGACCGTGCTCGGAACGAGCGCGCGTACTTTCTGGGGTAAGACGGCTTCGAATACGGCCGGCTCATCCTTCCAGCGAGACTCGACGTAGCTGTAGTTCAGGCCAACGCGGTCGAGAGTCGTGATTCGATAGAGTGATTCGAGTTCGGCGCCAATATTTGTAGCCGGTACGGCTATGATGACGGGCGTAATACTGCCGGCGGGTTGGTAAAGAGTCTGGAATCCACTGTAATCGTAGTAATACACGTCAGCGTTGAGCTGCAACGAATCGTCGAGAAAGCGATTCTTCGATCCCAGTTCGTACGAGGTCAGCTTTTCGGCTGCCACAAAATTGGGTGAGTAGACGTTGGTTGGGCCCACTTGAGTGCTGAGAATGCCGGCATCGCCCGGCCGGAAACCGGTGGAGATCATGCCGTACACCATGTTTCTGGGCGCCAGGTCGTATTCGAGGCGAGCCTTGTAGTTGAAATTATGGAAGGTGACGACCACGTTATTGATGGCGCTACCCGGGGGCGGGGGCACATTTGCCTGGCTGACGCCGGTGCAAGTGACACCAGGGGGTGCAGGGGCATTAGTTCCGCAAAATGCATAAGGATTGGTGAAGAAAGCCTCGCTCGTCTCTATGCGAGTAGTGTCGTAGCGCACACCGATCGTGGCTCGCAAAGCGCTGATCGGGGAGAAAGTCGTCTCACCGAAGAAGCCCAGATCCTTGGTGTCCTTTTGGTCGTCGGTAAACGACTCAGCAACGAGCGGCGTATTGCTCGGGGTGCCCAGGTAGTTGTTGTCGCTCGTGTGTAGCTGGTTACGGTAATAGAAAGCACCCACCAACCACTCGATCGGAGCGTTATCCTTGGAGGCAACGCGCAATTCTTGGGTCTGAAATTGGTCCAGAGGCGAGAGAATTGACTGCTCGAGGGGCAAGCCGCTCCCAATGAAGCTGGGTGTCAGAAACCTGTGATCGTTCTGATACCAGGTGCGAAATGTCGGCTGGTACGTGATGAGTGCTGGACCGATGTCCCAGTTGAGTTCGGCCCAATATTCCCGCTGCAGCTTGTAGCCGGGGAATTCGGCGGAGGCGGTCGTCGTGACCACGCGCGCTAGATTGGCGACGCTCGAATTACCGCCGGTTTCGGCTTCATCCCTCTCGTAGGCGACGCCCACCAGGAGCGACACATCATCGACGGGCTTCCACAGCACCTTCGCGCGACCATTCGTGGTGGTGCCCACTCCTCTATCGGCCTCACCGAAGTAGCCCTCGCCCTGGTCTCGATAGTCCCCCGCCAGCCGCACCGCCAGCGTGTTGTCGAACGGTAAATTGACTGCGGCGCTGTAATGCTGCAGCGCGTAATTGCCGACCTCGGCTTCGGCATCGCCGCCATAGCCATCGAAGCTTGGATTACGCGTATGGAAGGCCACTACACCGGCCGTCGCACTGCGCCCGTAGAGCGTGCCCTGCGGTCCGCGCAGCACCTCTACCCGCTCGATATCGTAATTGCTGCCTGCGCCCTCATACACGCCATCGACGTAGACCGCGGTGGCGGGCGTCGCTGACAGTGGACTGGGACCGCCACCTCCGCTCAAGCCCGGAGTGACCCCGCGGATGGTAATGTTGTTGCCCTGCACGTCCGAACTTCCCGTATTATTGGAGTTGTTCGAGACGGCTGTGACGCCTGGAATATCTTGCAGAATCTCAGCCGTGGTATATCGGCCTTGCTGCGCCAGCTCCTCACCCGACCGCGCACTCACCGATGTGGCCGTGCTCTGAATATCGGTCGAGCGGCGCTCTGCGGTTACGATGACTTCTTCTAGCGCGTTCGTGTCCGCGGTCGCAGCGGCCGCAGCGGCCGTTTGCGCATGAGCCGGACCAGCCACTAACGCCAAATTCAACGTGCCAGCCGCGGCCAACACAGTGATGTGACGGAAACCGCCACCGCTAGACCCGATCCGCATTGTGAATTCCCCTTCCCACAAAAATTCCTGTTCTACCTCCAATGAATGGTTTATTCATCAGAAGCTTCCGTTGTCCCGGGCAGCGCATAGACTGCCGCGCCCGGTCTGCATTTGGTTGATACAGAACTTTGCCCTGGCATCGGTGTTGACGAGCGCACCGCCCGCGCCGTTGTAGTACCCATTGCGTTGATAGCGATTACCTGAAATGCGTGTGGCCAATACATCCGTCACCAGCGGCGCATTCAGCGCAGCACTATAGTGCTGCAAAAGTGCTGCAAATCGTAATTGCCGGCCTCCAACGACACATCCTCGCCGAATGAATTGAGCTCGGGGTTGCGCGTATGAACTGCCACAATGCCTGCTGTCGCGCTGCGACCATACAAGGTGTCCTGCGGGCCGCGCAGCACCTCCACGCGTTTAATGTCGTAGGCACTGCCGGCACCCTCATAGATGCCATCGACATAGATGGCGGTAACCGCTGGCGTGGAGGTCGTCGTACCTCCCTGACTCGAGCCGATGCCGCGAATGGTGATGCCCGCGCCCAACGTATCCGTGCCGCCGAGGGATGTCAAAATCGACTCAGCAGCGCCCCCCGTCATGCCGGGAATGTCTCATGGCTGACGCCTATGGTCAACATTAGCAGCGCCATGCCTTTACATAGTCGGCTAATGGCGGCTGACACCGGCTGACGACCTTTGTATATTTTCATTTGAATACCTACAAGAGATTTCCCATGAGAGAGCCTCGATTTATTGAGGCGCATTCTGCTGCCATTTCAATCGTTCGGCTCCGGTATGAGGCTCCAATCGAGGCCTTCTTTGGCACCGACTTGCTCCTCGCAGTTGTATTCCCTGAAGATCGACATATCGGGCCGCCAATCATAATCACGCGGCCACGACCAAGGACGGGTGTAGTAGGTTGGATCCTCAAGCGTGGTGATGATTTCTAGGAACCAATGATCGGTCTTCACTTTACGGATGCGCTGCGTGAGTTTGGCGTTCTTCGATGCTGGCGTGCCGTTCACGTCCAGCCAGAACCCATCTTTGTAGCCGCTGGTCTCCACCACCAGCGTATCGCCGTCCCAATGCGCAATCGAACGCCCCATGTATCCCGCCTGCGCGGCTTCCGCCGTATCCAAGAAGATCTGCAGCGCGCCGTGATACTCCTCGAACAGAACATCAAATCTGTCCTTGCTCTGGAATATTTGGAAGGGCATGTTCAGATCCATCTGCCATGGTTGACCCATGGGCACGCACTTTGCCGAGGCGTTGATGAATGGTGTGCCGTTCTTGAGCGAGGCGACGCGCCGATCAATTACTTTCTGCCCGAGTGGGGTGAAAGGAGTCTTGTTGCCGAACATATCGCGTTTGATTTGAAACTCGAGCATGCCTGCGTGGAACCACGTTCCGTTGAAGTCATGCAGATCTGCCGAAGGCTCGGGCGCATTGGCAGGCAACGGCGGAAACGGAGGCGGCTCACCCTCACCGGGCGGTCCAGCCGCACCCGGAGGACCACCCGCTCCAGGCAGCGGGCCGCCCGGAGCCGGTTGCGCCTGTGCCCCACCCGTGCATACCAGTATCGTCGTCAGCAGCACACTGCGAATCAGTCGACGTGACAATATCGCCATCACTCTCTCAAATTTCATGTTCTCATTCCTCGATCTGAGGTCATCGTGTTTGGTCGTTTTTATGGGTTATTTGTGTGGAAGCGTTGGCTGACCGGACCATAGGCGGTCGAGACATACATCTTCCGCGAAGGCGGCGTCCGGCTGGCGCTTATAGGTGACCACGGTCTCCCACGGCCGAGTGAAATACTCGGGATCTTCGATGGTGACGCGATCTTCCAGTGTGTCTGCATCCTTGAGGTGCAGGCGCTCGGTCAGTTTCATGTCGTAACCGTGTGGTACCAGGTTGTCGACCAACGTGTTGATGCCGAACCCCTCGGTGTTCACGAGCAACGTGTCACCCTCCCATCGCCCCATCGACGGCGGCACCGCTCTGCCCACTGCGGCATCGTCTTCGGTGATTCGGACACGCGGCATGGTTAGTCCTAAGTCGATCTGCCTGAACAATCGGTTCCATTCGAACTGGAAGACAATCAACCCGGAACGTTGCCAGACGCGGAATCGGTCGGGCGTGAGCATCAGCCGTGGTAGCCCGGGCGACGCGCAGCGCGCCGTCGCAATGTCATAGGCATCGTAGTTGCGCTGGGCCTGAAGCCGCTTGTTTTCCTGGTAACGCTTACGGCCTTCGGTGGTGAACGGGATCTCTCCGCTCACGGGCTTGAACGCGTCCTGCGACACAGCAATTCGCCACGTCCCTTCGAGATTCGCTTCGGCGCCGGTGGCGGATAACGAAAGCAGGGCTGCGCACGCCGCAAGACACAATGCGCCAGCGCGAAGCGCTCCGCGATGCACACTCACCGTCCTATTCATTTTTATCGCTCCTGGTCATTAATCTCGTGGCCCCTCGACTGACAACTATCATTTTTTCTCGCGTTCCACGATTTCCCTGGATTCGAGATTGGTGATTTGCGCCGCAGCTTCTTGGTCGTTGAATTCACGGCCGTCGTCGAATTTTATCTTGGACAAAATTCCGCCGAGGGCGCCGCTGCGGATGGGGTGCCACGCGATCTCGACTTTATCGCCTACCTTGAAATCCTTAGGCTTGAACCCCTGTTTGATAAACATGGCGGGGGCCGCGCTGCTGGTCACGATTTCTTGTGGCTCACCCTTGGGTCCCTTGAAGACGAAGATAGCTGTGGAATGCGGCGCACCCCAGCGAAACTCCTTGATCGTTGCCTGCGCGGTTTCCGTCTTAGTCATGTCGTAACCAGCAGCGGAGTGATGCGCAAATACCGGAAAGGTCACCATTCCCGTCGCTAACGCGGTCACCGCCGATCTATTCATTAAATGTAAAAGCTTACTTTTCATGCTCAACTCCTAAAATTGCTGTCTAAGAGAGGACTGGCGTTTGTCCCCTTCAGGCATCACGACTGCCTATGGCCGCCTGCTCGATAATTGCGAGGGTCGTATATGCCGATCATGATGCTGATGCTTTTAAGCGGCCGCGCGTGGTTGCGCACGCAATGACTATCCCTGCTTTTGCACTGCACAACAGTCATGTGCGATCGCTTTTTATTCTAATCGTCATGGTGGATTCTTAAATGCGATGAACGCTTCGTACAGCTGTATATTCAAGACCATGATGTAAAGCAAGGTTAAGCAAGCCAGCAGCTAATCCGCGGAACGTTCCAGCTCATTCGATTTATTTCTATCTATCTTTAGGCGAAGGTTTTTAATGATTTTGACGGGCGCGCCGCATCTCTCGCGAGCGAGGAGGACTTATCTTCTGACCATATTATAAGACGTGAGCGGCGGCCACACAGACCGAGCTTGCCTCCAACATCAACAGCGAAACCAGCAAAGATCTGTGCTCCGGTTTTCACAAATGTGACAATCGAATAAGCTCAAGCATCGCGCCTGGGTCAGCCCCCAAGCGCGAATGCTAGTAGCTCATCAGCCCGGTGGTGGCCCTTCTGGCGGCCCGAGCGCCGCTTCATCCCAATGCTCGTCGGCTTTGCCGTCCTTAATGCGCCACATGTCGAAGTGCGTGGTGGTGTAGCCATTACCGGTCTTCGGATCGGTCCGCTTGGCCACGCTGGCGACGATGACCATATCGCCTTCGGCCACCACGGAGACTACCGTTGGGCTTATCTTTTCTGAGATCGGCCTGGGCTTTATCATCGCAAACGTCTTCTTGATTGGCTCGCGGCCTGAAGGGTGGTTTGGATTGTGCTGGATATAGCGCTCGCTGAGATATTTGTCAGCCGCTTCCGCATGACCGGCTTGAAGTATCTCCTTGATGATGTGATAAGCGACTTGCTTGTTAGCATCCAATTTCGGATCGCTGCTGTGAAATAGCGCTTCGGCATCCGGGGCCGCAACGACGGCTTCTTGTGCATGAGCGCCGCTGCTCAGCGCCGAGGCCGCCGCAAATGCAATATACCAACCAATTTTCATAGTTTTCTCTCCTATTGGGTCGACGAAAGTTAACTCTACTCGGGTGACTCTCTTATTGCACCGCGCAGACAAAGTTCGCCGCATCGTCGGTACTACCTTGGCCCTTGTATTTAGCGAATGCGGGATAAGGACACAGCGGCCGAGTGCGAGTCGCCCCGCCGGAAAGAGATTGTGACGCGAGGACACGATCAGGGACTTGGCCGTGCTCTACCCAATTCACAACCGCCTGGAATAGATTCTCCTGGCTGGCCAATGGCGATTCCTTGGTGGGCGCACGCCCAGGCTGAGGTGCATCCCCGCCGCCACAATGCTCAACGCCAGGCGCCATGTACAGACGATAAAATTTCTGTACGTCGCCGTAGTTCTTTCCGGATGATTTTACGACGCTGTCGTAATACCGAATCGAGCCTTGCGGCATGATCAATGGATCATTGAAGCCGTGCCACGTGATCATCTTGCCGCCGCGTGCTCGGAATGCGGAGAGGTTTGGGTTGTCAGTGGCGAGCATAGGGCCCACCATCTCCCTAGTCTTCTTGAAGAACTGCTCGTAGTTGGCAAGCGTTACCACGTTCCAGTCCCAGGTTGGGTCCAAATATACCCAGTACTTCGGCTGATTCACTGCGATGATGAAAGGCATAGGGCCCCCGAGCAGGTCGATTGCGGCGCCACGTTCCACGCCAGGCCAGAGAAGTTCGCCTTTGACATTAGTTGCGCCCTTCCAGATGCGATCAATAGCTGTTGCCTCCGTTGGTGTGAGACAGGCCTCGTTGACCGCGGTGCAGGATGCGGTGGTAATACTCTTATCAGCGGCGGCGCTATATCTGCACATGCGTGGATCGGTAATCGTTCCGTCCACAACCCCATCGTTCTTGTCGCAAGCCTTCACCGCTGCATTTGTCGCTAGCTTCTGTTTCGCGGCCGAAATAGGTCCGCCCACCAAGTCCTTCATCACGATCTGCGACCAGAGCTGACCGGCCTGAAAACGATCCCAATGAATCGCTGGTGCGCCAGCAAGAATGCCGTCGTAGTCGCCGGGGAAATCCTGCGCCATGCGCAAACCCTGACGTCCTCCAGACGAGCAACCGTTCCAGTACGAGTACATTGGTTGGCGTCCATATACCGCCTGAGCCAGCTGCTTACCAATCACCGCCATGAGGTGTTCGGAGCGATATGCAAAATCCTTCTGCAGGGCAGTATTCGGGAGGCCTGGAGAGAGCATTCCAAAGTCGCCCATCGTTCCGGGATCCGCACCAGAGCCGTGTCCGGTATCCGTCTGGATGCCAATGTAGCCGCCGAGGATCGAGCTAGTGGGGACCCCCACCAGTCCGCCGTAACCACCTCCACCTTCTGATTGAAGGCGACCGTTCCATTTTCCCTCCATAGGCAGGCCGACCCAGATGTTGATTGCCTGCGGCACGCGCACCTTCACCAAACAATAAGGCACAACCGACGTGCCTGCGCCCGCTGTTTCAGCGCTCACGGAAACGATGGTCACCGGTTCATCGGCAGTTAGCCTCACCGAACCGATGCCAGCGCTGTCGCAAGTCTTAGTGGGTGCTATCTGACCGAAAGCAGCGCCACTCATTAAGGCCAACAAAAATCCGAAGCACGTGAGTTTCATCAAGCGTCCCCTACTACCTTTAGGTTTTTTGAGACTTAGCGAAATACGCCATCGTTACGATTTGAATAATGGGCTGTTGAGAACGTTGGAGCGGCCAATATGTTTGGCTTGCCGGTATCGACAGCGCATGTCTTGTCTTCCGGTGTCGCCGGAACGATGACTGCCAATCGTTCTGTCTTGCAGTGGGGCACGATTCGCAATCTTCTCATGGCATGGGTATTGACCCTGCCGATGGCGATGGCGATGGTGCTATCCGGTTCGCTGTATTGGTTGTTCACTAAAATCTTCTGATCAATATCGACTCCTGGGATTACCATGGCCGATCTCTCTATTGTCCGTGAGAGGCGTGGCCTCTCTCCTTACCCAAAAACAAACGCGCCTCGTGATCACGAGTATGACCGACGCCGTAAATTGCTATTTGACCCGCGTCCTTCACTTTTCGCCGTTAATCGTCGTACGCTCAAGGAGTCGCCACTCGCCATGGCGCTTCTCCAGAATGTCGTCGTAGTGGCCCGGCCACCCGACGATTGAAGTGCGGGCCTCCATGTTGCTGAGGCCTTCCCCTTTCTTTTCAGGTAGCGGGTAGATAGCGAGAAAATATTCGTAGTGCGTGGCTCGGGTCGCACTCCGGAACTTGATGTAGCTGTCCAACGGCATGTGCCAGACATTGATGAAACCCGCGCTGTCCAAGGCGGAACCAGGTGGTGGACCCAGGCCAGGCGGAGGGGTCGGAGGCTTTTGCGGTTTCCAAAATGCGCTGTCCAGCAGCTTCTGGTCGTGCTTTTCCGCTCCCATGCGGTAGCGCTGGAGGGCGTCGTAGATGCTCAGATAATCCGTGAGCGTGGGAACGAAGCTTGGGGCCGCCGGACGAGCGGCTTCGGCTGCCTGCGCGGATGCGATGCCGAGCAGCGCGATGACGCTGGCCGCCAGAACACACCGGAACCTTTTCATGAGACTTATCTGCATGCGCATTAGCAACGCCCCCGCCCTTCAAACATTCGGATCAATGCCTCACGTCCATTGCCTTGCGCTGCCAACGCCGGCTACTTTTGGTGGATCTTTCTGCAAGATACTTCTCGGCGATGGGACGAATTGGCATTTTGCTCCCACCCCTGCGGCGTCCCGAGCATTCAATGCATCCTAGAAGCCGTGCAAGGCAGCAATGGCTTCCGTCTCCTGCTTCGTGTACTGCGCGGCCTGTGCGCTCATCATCGGTATCGCGGCGCCGAGCAGCGCGGCCAAAGCGGTGGAAATACTTTTTTGAATGTCTCACGGATGACTACACCTGAATTCGACGCGGATAAATGGGAACGCCAGCGTTGCGCCTCTTCACTATTTTCGGGGGCGATAATGCGCGCGCCCCTCTAAGGGTCTCATAACCCGCAGCCTGCGCTAGGTCGATTTCAATCGACGCCAATCCACGGCCGGCTTGCCAGCATCCACGCGATCGAGGCAGATGTCTTCCTTGATATCAGTGCCCTTCGGCAATTTCTTGAACCGGACCACCGTGTCCCAAGGCTGCGTGAAAGTCTCTGGATCATCGATGGTGAAGCGCACTTCTAACGTAGTCGGAGTCAGCAGGCGCATTTTTTCCGTGATCTTCATCGCCTCGCTACGCGGCATGCCCGCCGAATCCAGCAACGTGTTATCCGCGCTCAGATCCGTCGTCTTCACTACCAGCGTCTCCCCTTCCCATTGGCCCTTGGACAGACCCAGCGAGAGCGGGTACGGCACTTCCTTCGCCGTATCCAGGTACACACGCCGGTTCCAGTAATTCCATTCAAACAGGTAAACGAGCTTTTTTTGCCCTTGAACGATCTCAAAGGGATAGGGCAGATACAGCATCCGCGGCAGGCCCGGCGAGATGCATTTTGAGGTCGGATCGAAAGACAGATGGCCTGCCTTCCACAGCTTCCTGTGCTCTGCGTAAACTTTGGCAGCCTCTGGTTTCAATGGCGGTGCCTTGCCGTCAACAGTCTTCAATTCTTGAATGGCTTTCTCGACCTGCCATACGCCACTGAAATCCGAGGCCGCAGTCGCGGTGCCGCTGGCGATTAGCCCGGCCAGTACGCCTGACCACATCCACTGCATCATTATTATTGATCCCGTCATTGTGGTCGCTATGCGTTAAGGCGTCGGAGCCGGACCCGGCAAGCGGATCGGGTCGCCGTTGCCGCCGGGCGGAGCCGCTACGACATCGCCGGCGGGGCCGTAAAGCGTGCGGCCGTCAGGCAGCTTGATGGTCACCAGCGTGCCGGCGGGGCGGCCATCGCGCATCGGATGAATTTCCATCACCACCTTGTCCCCGGGTTTAATGTCGGATTTCTTCCAGCCGTGACGTGAATTGATGTTCGGCGTGCCGCATTCGATGCTCCACTCCATTTGGTTGCCTGCGGCATCCAACGCGTTTGCCTTGATGAACATGTGCGGATTCGTCCATTGCATCTCCTTTACCGTGCCCGTCAGCGTCATCGCTTTTGCATAGTCGTACATCGCCACCGAGTGATGAGCGCGCACGGTTGTTGAGAAGCCGATGACGCCCAATCCCATCATGCAAATCCCAATCGTTCGCTTCATTGCAACGTTCACTTGATCACTCCCGCTAAACTCATTTGGCAACGTCGCAGCCGCGGAAATACTGTCCGCACTTCCCTAGTTGATATTCTCAATTGGTCATGCCTTCGCGCGCACCTTCCATGTTTTCTTCGCACTGGAATTCCAGCATCTGAACACCCGGATGCCAGTACGAGGTGGATTTGTCTCCTTCGAATGGCTGCATGTAGGTCTCAGGATCGTAGGTCGTGGTCGTCAACTCCAACTTCTGTCCGCCATCGATCTTGCGCAACCGCGATACAATACGTGCTTTATCGCTATACATGCCAGCAATACCGAACGTAGCACGCAAGCCGGTAGTGTCTACCACCAGCGTATCCCCCTCCCAGTGGCCCACGGAGTCACCAAAGTACGTGTCCTCAATGTCGTTGCGATGCCCCCGATTCATGTGAATCACCCAGCGGCCACGTAACTCTTCATTCAAGATCACGATCTTGTCTTTGCCCTGGATTATCTCCGCGGGAAACAAGTCGGCACCGATGGCTATACCGTTGCCTGGCCGACAACGACCCGAGTCGCTCAGCACAACCTGTCCCTTAGCGTCAGCGTCGTGTTGAATTTGCTTCTGCTGGCTGATGATCTGTCGCGCCTTCTCCGTGTAAATAGTCTGCGGTAGGGCAAACGGATTCGGCCCGAATGGAACGACCTTCCCCATCCAGGTGCCCTCCATATTCCTCGGATCGGTAACCGGCGGATTTGCTTCCAAGTCTTCAGCAGAGGGCGGCGGCAGAGGCACCAAAAGGTGTTTCTCAGCAGTCGAGCCAGAGTCAGACTCGGGGGGAGGCACCGTGCCTCGCGGCGAACTACCGGCCGACTGCGCGACTGCCGCACCGACGAATGTGATGCCGAGCATCATTAGGACGACACCGCTCGTTCGAGGGATGTCACGACTCGCGTCAAGCACTGGCTCAGTAAGTTTTCGCATCAACATCCATCCTCCCCGACCATCAGAAAACACCGCCGCACCTGTTCTTTCAAAACGACACATTCCGAAGTCGTAGTTGCGCATGCAATGACAATCCTGGCTTTTGCACCGCACAACAGTCATGTGCGATCGCTTTTATCGTAATCGTCGTAGTGGATACTTAAATAAGATGAACGCTTCGTACAGGTGTATATTCAAAAACATTAAAGGAAGGCTAGGCAAGCAAAGCTCTGCAGGGTATAGAGAAGATGAGCGTGTTCGGGGAGTGCGGCGTTGCATGCAACATTAAGTCATCCTTCTGGTACCAACTGGATGGACCTGAGCGCGCCATCATTATCGGGCGGGCGGCCGCTCGCAAACTTGCTCACGAGACCGCAACGGCTCTGCAACATGAATTGATCAGCGATGGATGGCGGTCGGGGGAGATGGTCGGCACGCTCACCGACATTCGTCATCGATACGGTCTCGGTCGTTTGGCCTTCCGCCAGGCCATCGGTATTTTAGAAATGCGCGGCTGGGTAGAGTCACGCCGCGGTGGTGGCGGTGGTTTGGTGCTAACGCTGCCCACAGTGCAAGATCTCGCCACCCTGACAACGTTGTATCTGTACCTCAAGGACGCATGCACCAATCAGATCATTGAAGCCCATCGCAGCGTGCACCAGTCCATCGTACGCAAGCTAGTCATGTGTGGCGGAGAACGTCACGCACTCAGCGACTTTCGCTGCGCAAACACAGCTACGCAAATCCGTTCCGATGCCGCTTTGCCGAGCCTGGCTGACTCGAACCTGAACTTTTCGCGTTGGCTTGCCACTCAGACAGGCAACCGCTGCCTTTCATTCATCATGGACTTCGTCCTCGCGCTCTATGAAGAAAGCGCAAGAACCACCATGGTTGCTCCGATTCCTGAAGAGGAAGCGCTGTGGGACGCCATCTGCAGTACGGATAACCATCGTGCAATGATCGCGCTCGACCGCTATCTGGCCTGCATCGAGTGCCTGCGGCCAGGCGCAAAGCTTGGTTTGCCGCGCGCCTTTCCGCGCAATAGCTCAGGCGGTTCGATTACGTGTGCGGCGCGGCTTATGCACAGGCTCATCGACGAAATAGCAAGGCGCGGTCAGCGTGGACCGTTCAACTTGGGAACCGAAGCCGAGATCGGCTCACGACACGATCATAAGCAAGACGTAGTACGTCAGGCGGTTCGGATGCTTGAAGATATCGGCGTTGCTGTTGTTCGGCGCGGAGGGCAGGGCGGTTTGACCAGCCGCGATCCGGATCTGGCCGCCGTGATCGAATTGATTCCGCCGCTACTTTTTCAGCGAAGCGTGTCTTGGATCGAAGTCCTCGAGGCGCTCTGCTTTCTAAAGCCCGAAGCAGCGCGCTTGGCTGCGCTGCACGTATGCGACGCAACCGCCAACGAGCAAGTGGCGACCTTGACGGAACAACTGCTTTCCGCAAGACCGATGCGGTCGCACGAGCTCATCACGATGGAAAACACCTTGGTTGATTTGGCCGAGAACAGTGTGCTCACGGCATGCGATCGCGGCTTGCTGCTATATGGGCCGGTGCGACCGCCGGTTGACCCGGCTGGCGCGCAAGCTACTGCGGGCTTTGAAGGTATGCGGAATATTGTCGATGCCGTTCTGCGAGGAGACCCGCAAGCAGCGGAAACGATCGCTTCGCTAAGACTTGGTATCGCGTGAACGTTTACGGTTCCCACCAATGATGGTGGCTTGCAATCCACTGTTGATCCCGAATGAATAGTAATTGACGAGTCCGATTAACTGGCTGGCGAGCTACTGGCCATCTTCTTCGATCAGGAATTGCCCGAATACCAGTTCCTCGGGCGGGTGATCGATCCGCCTCAAGTGCGGACCTGCGACCAAGTCTTCGATCAGTTCATCGCGCACTGCGAGTCGCGATTCCGGCGTGATGATCTTGCGTGGGCCACGGTGTCGGGCTACCGGCGCGTGCTCAATACCCTCTGGCGGCCGCGGATCGGAGCCCTCCCCTTCCTGCGCGTCGACTACGTGGCGCTCGCGCGCGTGACCGATACGTATCGGTGCAGCAAGAAGACCTTCAACAACGCAATCAGCGTGCTGCGTCGCGCATTCGAGTTCGGCTAGCGCAACCACCCGCATCATATCAACCCAGCTCTGGGCCTTCGCGGCTGTCGGATGCCGCGCAAGGACCGGATTCGACCGGATCCGTTTCGGATCGACGAGGCCGAGCAATTGATTGCGGCGATTCGCCAGGACTGGTGTGAGGCGCAGGCCAACTACGATGAATTTCGGCTCTTCACCGGCCTGCGACCCTCGGAACAGATCGCGCTCACGGTGTCGCCCGAAGCCTGTTGTTCGAGACGCATGAGGCGCTTGTAGCGGGTTTCCAGGCTGTGGCGCTGCCATACGCCGCGGGCACCGCTCGGGCCGACCTCGGTGCCGGCCAGGCGCAGCTCATTGGACACGCGCCGGGAGCCATGCGTCGGGAACGACAGGGCGTACTCCAGGAACTTCTGCTCGACCTCCGGGGCCACGCGGTTGGGATGCGGATTGCGCAGTCCGCGCTTCTCCTCGACGAGCGATGCAACGCCGCCAACTTGGAAGGCGCAGCGGACCTCGTAGAAGGTGTCGCGGTGGTAGCCCATCAACTTGCAGGCCTTGGACACGTTGCCGAGTTCCTCGGCCAGTTGCAGTAAAGACAGCTTTCTCTTGCTACTCTGCGAGAGCGTAGTCATCTGGGTTCTCCGATTACAATACAGAAATACTTCACTAGGGCCGCGGTAGCTGCGGCGGCTGCGCGCCCAGATTCAGGTCAGGGGCATCGGAAGGGCGGATTGGGGGGCGCGACCAGGATTCTCGGAGTTCAGTGGGCGGTCTGACGGGCTAGCCTGATCACCGGATCTGGCGGGCAAGAGCTGTCGGCGGTAATCTCGGTCCCAACATAAGGCCGGTCGCACGAATCGGCTGAGCCTGGGATAGTGGGTTGAAATTCCTATCCGCCATGCGGATGTTCACTCTCCCAACTTGCAGCTCCCGGATGACTTGCGGTCGGCGAGCAGGAAAGGCAGGGCCGCGCGTTTGAATTCCACCGGTTCATCCCATTGGGGCGTGTGCGCCGAATTCTCCAATACCACCGTCTGGGCGTGCGGCATGCGGCTGACCATGAGTTCGCCCTGTTCGGGCGAATTGCTCGAATCATGCCGACCCTGGATGATCAATACCGGTACCTTGATCTCCCGCAGCCGCTCCAGCGTTGTCCAATTGAGATTCGATTCGCCGGCTTCCATCGCAGCATCGATGTTCATCTGACGGCCAGCTTCATAAAATTCGGCTGCCTTGGCAGGAGGGGGCGCATTGGTTGCGAAGAACCCATCGACCATGGCCTTGCTGTCCCCCGCCGGCCCGGAGTTGCGCTCAGCGGCGAGCTCGGGGGACAACGCGATGCGAGGGGGCGGATTGGCCGCGGCGGACGTGAGCAGCAGGCGCCGTACCAGACGCGGATACCGCAACGTCACGAACTGTGCGACCGTGCTACCCATTGAATTGCCCACCAATGTGACGCCGCCGAGCCTGCGGTCCTGAACGAATTGGGCCACGGCATCTGCCAAGCCCTCGATGGTATAAGGTCCCGCGACATGCGCCGACTGGCCGAAGCCCGGCAGATCCACTGCGACGGCGTGGATGCCGCAATCGCCGAGCAGCCCCACCCATTCCTGCCAATAAACAGTCGACTGGCCGAACCCATGAATGAACAGCACGGTGGGAGCGCTACCAGGGCGCTCCAAGGCGTAAAGCGACGACGTGTGCGGCGGGTTGGTCTCTCCAGACACGCTTGCGCATACGCCGCAACTCGCCAAAACGGCGACCGCAAGGAGGAATTGAAGGCGCTGCGTCATCTTCCAGCTCTCCATGTCATGTCATGAGCAAAGCCACGAACGGATTAGGCCCGAAGGTAAGACTAGGTGTAAAAATAGGACATTCACGGCTTCGCCGGTCCCGGGCATAGCGGTCACAGGGTTGCCGTCGTTACCGAACTCACCGGCAAATGCCTCTGGATCGGCCGAGAATCGGTCGTCACATACCGTAAATTTAACGGCGAGTCCGATGTATGGATCTCCGAGCGCCTCCTTCTCCAGCGTGGGAACAATCATCAGCGGGCGTAGTCGCTGATCTCCACTAACTAGGCGAAAATCATGTCCTCGCAGCGAGTAGCCCCGATCTAACCGATGCGGCGCGCCGCCTGCATCATCCTCGTACCAGTTGACAGATCCGTGGAGTTTTACGACGCGCACTGCTTTATCAAATGCTCCCTGCCAATCAGCGACCGGAGTTGGCGCTGTCGTATCGAATCCATCCGACCATGCGATACCATTCACCTCGCAGGCGAACTCAACAATCCGATCGTAGTTAGTGGAAAATACCCATAGGGCTCCTTCAGTGGAAAGCGCGAGCAGAGGACGCAGCTCCGCAGTTGCCTTATCTCGGTCAAATCGCTCGCACCGATCTACAATGAACGCGTCGAGGTATCCGCGGAGCTCGCGTGCCATCTCTACGCCAGAGGTTAAGGCTGTCCACGCATGACACCATTCTATTCATGTTTCGTTATTTACGTGACTAGATACAAGGCTGCCGCGACTTTCCCTGCACGGCTCGCGATCAGATCACGGTCAGAAAAGACACGCCATGCGTGCCGATGAAACTATCCGATCGCCGCAGCCCAATCCCGGGAGCACCGTAGCTATCGGCGCTGACACGACGAACGCGATTGCGATGCCAAGTGGCTACGAGTTCGCTCAGGGGCAGCACCGCGAGCGCGTCTTCACCGTAGAGCTCCTGATGCAGCTTCGGCAGTCGATACCACGGCGTGGCAGGGCGCTCATGATGCGCGTTGTGATAGCCAAAATTCAGCGCGAGTGTGTTCAGCCACGCCCAGCGCGCAGACACCAGGTTGGAGTAGGTGTTGGCCTGTTCATAGGCCCGATCCCGGCCCACTTTTGGCACCGCCTGGTTGGCGTCTACGACATACTGCTCGAAGCTGTGATGGAACGCATCGAAGAAGTTCAGCACATGCAGCAACAGGCCGTAAGAGAGTAGATAGAGTAGCAACGCTTTCAGCGACCAGATCGCCAGCGCCGTTAGCAGTAGCGAGCGGATCAGAAGCATGGCGAGCACTCGCGGCAAATGCCGCCGCTGGCCCGGTACCAGCACCGGGCGCCATGCGATCTGCAAGTGCAGCAGGATCTCGGTGGCCGGAATGTAGGCCCATTCAGTAATCGCCAGCAAACGGCGCACTGCCGGGCGTCGTCGCAACAGCCCTTTAAGATCGAAGCATATAAGGTCGGCGCGATCGCAATGATGACGGATATGTATGTGCCTGATGCGCTCGAACGAGCCATAACTCGACCCCGCGATAAAGCCAAGCCACTCGCCGACACGTTGATTGGCAAACGGGGTCGCGAATAGCGTCTGGTGCGCCGCCTCGTGTATCAGATAGGCTGCTATAACCATGGTGTGGGTGCACATCAGCACGCCAATGATATTCAGCAGCCCATCGTGTACACCCATCAGAAAGAACGACGTCAACCAGCCCGAGCTACTCCACAGTAATACCAGCGTGTTGGGCAGCACCCCCGCCGGCTCGCAAAACAAGCTCCGACGGGCAAGCGTCTGCAGCGTCATCTGACGGACCCTCGCGGCCGCGGCAATGGCAATGGCAATGGATTTACCTATAAAATCGAAAGTATATTGCTCTTGAGGCCCGATTACCATGAGCCGCGACGTGACCGCGTGGCTCCTCGTGCTAACCATTCATCGATCGGCATCTGCGCCAATTGAAGGCACCGCAGGCCGCTCTGCACTTTCGGAGTGCGCGTCGCAGGGACTAATATGCTTTCATGATGCCAATGAGTGCTAGGAAAAAATCTCAACTTACGGCGAGATCGGCGCCTCCGCAGTCGCCAAATCGGCAAAAGACGATGCGCACGCGCTTTCTGCTCGCTTTGCGCGAGCTCGACGACGCTTGGGTGGCGGCATTCCCCGAGACTGGATTCAGCGACGTGTATTTTTCGCGGCTCTTTACCGAACTTTGGCTGCGGGCAGACACAGCGGTCACCAAGACGGATGCCTACGACCTGATCACGGGGCTTAGCGCGCAGACGGCGATGAAATACGTGCGGCGCGCGATCGACGAGGGCTATCTGGAGGAATTGCCGAACCCGGCCGATGGCAGGTCACGTCTGCTGCGCATGTCGCCGCTACTGCGCGCGCGTTTCGCGCAAGTGATTGATCGCGCCAACAAGGCCTTTACGGCGGTGCTCGGCGGACGGTGACGGCCACAGTCCTGGCGACCGCATTGAGGGTGACTGGTTAATATTCATTGCTCACAATGGCGATTAACCGCTAGGCTCGGTGCTCGCTCGACAGTGGAGGATCTGCATGAGTGATCTTCAATCGCGAACCCAGATAGACCTTGATCGTTCGGATCTGTCGGCGCAGGGACTCGATTTCAACAGCATTCCTATCGTCGACATCGCTGCTCTCGACCACGCCGATATTAAGGAGCGCAGTTTCGTGGCGCTGCAGATTCGTGACGCTTGCGAGCGAGTTGGGTTCTTCTACGTCAAGAATCATGGTGTCCGACAGCAATTGCAGCACGAGGTCTACGCCGCAGCCAAAACATTCTTCGCGCTACCCACACAACAGAAGCTGGCGGTGGCCATTACCCGGAGCGACCGCCACCGGGGATACTGCGCCCAGGGTGTCCTAAATGCTGATATCAACAATCCCAACGCGGTCGACGTGCAGGAAGCCTATGAGGTCTCGGTCGAGCTTCCAGCGGATGATGAGGATTATCTTGCCGGCAACCCGATGTATGGGCCCAATCTTTGGCCTGAACGTCCAACGGCATTTCGAACCGCAGTGTCTGCCTACGTCGATGAGATGGTCAGCCTGGGCCGACGTCTGTTCCGCGGGTTCGCGCTCGCCCTAGGGCTGGAGGAGCATTGGTTTGGCGACAAAATCACCAAACCGATGGGGCAACTACGCGTCATTCACTATCCTCCCCAGGACGGGCCGATCGATCCCAAGCAAATCGGAATAGGCGCACACACCGATTACGAGTGCTTCACGATCCTGTCACAGAGCGCCGCGGGACTGCAGGTGCAGAATGCGGCAGCGCAATGGGTGGCCGCACCACCGATCGATGGCGCACTCCTCATCAACATCGGCGATTGCATGGAGCGTTGGACCAACGATCAGTTCCGGTCGACGCTGCACCGTGTGATCAACCGCTCGGGCCTTGATCGCTACAGCCTGGCATTCTTTTACGGTGCCAACTATCACGCCATGATTGAATGTCTTCCCTGCTGCACGGATGCGCAGCGGCCCGCCCGGTATCCGCCGGTGCGGGCCGGCGAATGGACCATCCGCAATATTCAGGCCGCCTACGCCTACAAGCCGAACCTGGTGTAGCCAAGCAAAGCCTTCAGTGCATCGCGACGCCGCCATCGACATTCAGGCAGTGACCCGTGATAAACGTTGAGTTCGGGTGAGCCAGGAACAGCACCGCGTTCGCAACCTCCTCGGGCCGACCGATGCGCCCGGCCGGATTTCGGACCTCCTCCTTCCTGACCTCCTCGGTGATGCTTTCCCAGCGCAGCATCGGCGCGTCGATCGGACCGGGAGCGACCGCATTGACCTGGATGTCAGGCCCGAGCTCGCGCGCCCATGAGCGGGTGAGCGAGAGGATCGCGCCCTTGCTGGCCGAGTAACAGCTCTGTCCGCTGCGCCCGATAAAGGCCAGCTCCGATGATATATTGACGATGCGGGCGCCCGCCTTCATGTGCTTGACGGCCTCACGGGCTACCAGGATGGCTCCCCTGACGTTGACACCGAAGATCCGGTCGAAATCCTTGACGTCAAAACCGGCCAGGGGATTCTCCCCATCGGTACCGGCGCAGTTCACCAGCACGTCGATTTTGCCCAGTCGGGCAGCTACTACTGCCACCGCGTCGATCACTTCGCGCTCGTTCAGCAGGTCCGCCGCGATGACGACGATGCCGCCGCCGGGACCTTGCGCACGGTCGATTCCAACCACGGCGGCGCCGGCCGCCGCGAAAGCGCGAGCGATGGCATGACCGATGCCCCCCGCGGCTCCGGTCACCAATACGGACATACCCTGAAAATCGCCCGCCATCAGCGCTTCGCTGTCCCGCTCATGGGATTTCCTTCGGTATGGAGGATCTGCCAAAAACCACGACGATGAGGCCCGAGGCGAGCACTCCGGCACCGATGTACCACGCTTGATATCTGTCCTTGGGATCGGCTGGCTCAGCCCCCGCCGAGTACATGAGAAAGCCCAGAACCGCCATGGCGAACAACGGCAAAACCGACGCCAAGGCCGCCCGCCATGGCGGGTGGCGAGTGAATATCAAACTCGTGAATGCCGCCAGTGCCGACATGTATGACAGAGCCAGAGTCACGACGATCGCATTGTAGTAGAAGATTTCATCGGACAACGGTTTGAGCCACACGAAGGCTATCGAAACTACGGCAATCACCACCACGGCGGTCCACGGCGCCCGATGACGATTGGTGTGCCCGAAGACGGGCGGCAGATAGCCCTCCTGCGCCATTCGATAGGCGGTGCGTGCGCCGGCTGTCATGGAAACCTGCAGGCCCGCCATCGCCGAGGTGATCACGACGAAAATGGCTACCCAGGAAAATGTTGGCGGCAGATATTCCCGGGCGACAGCACCAATTGGGCCACCGTCGCCGTTCTCGGCGATCTTGGAGAGAATGTCGACCGGGACCGCTCGCTGCCACCCGATAGCCGCGATCGTGTAGACCAGAAAGGCTCCGGACAGCACGATCAGCAACGCACGCTGCACAGTTCGCACCGGAATGCGCGCCTCCTCGATGTAATTGATCGCGGAGTCGAAATTGGCGAGCATCCACATGCCCAGTAGAATGCCGGATCCAAGAACTGACCAGCTGGCGGGAAGCGCGTACAGGCTGCGGATCGGAACCCGCACATGGGGCGAGACGATACCGAACAAGCCGAGGCCGACGATCACCGACAACTCGCACATCAGAAATACCGTCGCCACCCGCGCGGTCAAGGTGACCCCCCGAAGACAGACCAGCGTGAAGAGGACGATTAGCAGGGTCCCTATGACATTTGCAGCCAGTGGCCCCCTGACCGCGGGCAGCAGCGCCTGCAGGTATTGCGTGCCGATGATGGCCGTCAATGGCACCACCGCAACGCAGGCGATGATGTAAGCCCATCCCAGAATCGTGCCGGCGATAGGATGCAGAAAGCGGCTGCTGAACGTGAAGATGCCCCCGGCGGATGGTGCTGCCCGCGTCAGGTAGACCAGGCATAGCGCGAGCACCATCATGGGAAACACGAACGAGATCAGAATTGCGAGCGGCGCCGCGCTGCCGACCACCAGGTAGAGCGTCGACATGCTCGCAGCTGCCACCCACGCCGGC
>Ga0182016_10001806_pt1 | contig 25607 bp, 17 predicted proteins | sample 712S2MmetaG_FD_120491 | JGI IMG/M metagenome (GOLD analysis project Ga0182016, IMG submission 120491) | Permafrost microbial communities from Stordalen Mire, Sweden - 712S2M metaG | ecosystem: Environmental > Terrestrial > Soil > Wetlands > Permafrost | place: Sweden: Stordalen | collected...
AGGTCGGGGAGTGCAGGTCGGGGAGTGCAGGTCGGGGAGTGCAGGTCGGGGAGTGCAGGTCGGGGAGTGCAGGTCGGGGAGTGCAGGTCGGGGAGTGCCTGCCATCAACGAGGGTTCTATGCTGCTCCGGCGGGGCGTGGATTGTGGACGTCGTACTGCGCTACTTTGATCTCGCGTGCGAGGCCGACTTTTTTCAGCAGCCAGATGCCCCAGTAGTTGACATCGACTTCGTACCACTTGAGGCCGTGCCGCGCCGAAACCGGGTGCGCGTGATGGTTGTTGTGCCAACCTTCTCCGCCGGTGATCAGTGCCACCCACCAGTTGTTGCGGGAGTCGTCGCGGGTCTCGAAGCGGCGAGATCCCCACATGTGCGTTGCGGAATTGACCAGCCACGTGGCGTGCAGGCCGAGAGTGGTGCGCAGGAAGATGCCCCACATCACACAGGACCATCCGCCGATAAAGTAGAGCGCCACAGCGGCTACTGTCAGCGGGACCCAGTGATATTTGCTGAGCCAGCGATAGAAGCGGTCGCGGGTGAGATCGGGAACGTAGCGCGCAAGGGCATCGGTCTCGGTGTTCAGAGAGTCTCCGATGAGAATCCAGCCCACGTGGGCCCACCATCCGCCTTCATGCGGCGTGTGCGGGTCGCCTTCATGGTCGGAGAGCTGGTGATGGACGCGATGGAGCGAGACCCAGAAAATGGGGCCGCCTTCGAGCGCCATGGTGCCGCCAACCGCCATGACGTATTCGACCCACTTGGGAACGCGGTAGCCGCGGTGGGTGAGCAGGCGGTGATAGCACATGCCGATGCCCACGTTGGTGGCGAAGACCCACAGGACCACCGCGCAAATGAGCGCCTTCCAGCTGAACATGAAGAGAGCGGCGATGGCGCCCGCGTGGAAGAGGATCATAAAGCTGGTGGTGAACCAGTTTGGTCCCTTCTCGGCCTGGGCCTTGTAGCCCAGTTTTGGCATTCCCGCCGGGTTTTCGCGAGGGATGGATTTGACAGCGGGCCGCGCTGAAGAGGGCGCAGCAGCGATGGGGGTTTCGACTTCAGCCTGTTCTTCCGTGAGAATTTCCGGGGCCATGATAAACACGTCGCTTCTTTAGAATTGGCATTTGCAAGCGCCGAATCGCGCCGCTTCTCTCAACCGTAGCAGCGGGAGCGACAGAGGTGATGTAACACTTTTGTAAGGCGGTTTGGGTTGCGGTCAGGCTGCGGGCCGGAGGGGACCAATATTGCAAACAGGACTTCACTGCCCGCTCATTCTGTGTTGCTTCCACCGCGCATTAACCCATCGTGGAGACGATAGAAAATGATGATTTACCGGAAGCGGCGTGCGTTATGTGTTTTGCTCCTCTGCATAGTGGCAAGTTACTGCAGTGCTCAGAACGTGCATCTCCCCAGCAGCAAAGAAATCGCCGGGCCTGTTCCCGGAGCGCCGCAGCCCCTGAACAGTCTTCCCATGGCGGCGGCGTGGTCGCCGGATCATCGCTATCTGGCGCTCGTCAACGCCGGCTTCGGCACCGTTGAGTCGAACTACGATCAGTCGATCGCGATCCTCGATACCGGGACCGGCAAGCTGACGGATTATCCCGAGCCACGAACCGACATCCTCTCCTCGCAGACCCTCTATTCCGGCATTGCATTCTCGGCGGACGGATCGCACATCTACGCCAGCTTCGACTCGATCAGTGCGCCTGAGGGCGGCAAGGAGGGCCAGACCGGGAATGCCATCGGCGTTTACAAATTCACGCCTGGTGGTGCGATTGCGGACACACTTACGCCGGAGCGGCTAATCCCTGTTCCTCTGCGCGATTTGCCCGCAGGCAAGACCCAGCATCACGAAACCATGGAACTGGCCGAAAATAAGGCGATCCCAGCCCCAACAGATCTCGCCGTGGTGAAGGGTGCGGATGGAGCGGAGAAGCTCCTCGTTGCCGACGAGTATTCCGACGATGTGCTTCTGCTCGACGCGGCGACGGGAAAACTGGAGATGCGCTTCGATTTTTCCTCGGGACCGATCATCCCGACGAACTATCCGATCGCTGTGATTGCGAGCCGCAATGGGCGTCGCGCGTGGGTTGCACTGTGGAATGGCTCGGCGGTCGCGGAGATCGACGTGCAGAGCGGGAAGATTGTCCAGCAACTGCCGCTGCTTCCGCCTTTACGCAACACCTCGCCGAGCTCGCATCCGATCGCCATGGCGCTGGGTCCTGACGAGAAGACGCTTTATGTGGCGCTGGCGAATCGCGACGGTGTGGCGGCGATCGGCGTTTCCGGACCCACGATGCGTACCGCGGCTTTTTACGATACGCGGCTTCCGGGGCAGGCGTTCTTTGGATCGATGCCGGATGCAGTCGCTGTTTCCGATGACGGCGCGACGCTCTACGCCGCCAACTCGGGCTCGGACGCTGTCGCGATCTTCGACCTGCACGGCGCTAATAGCGGTAAGGCGCCCGTCGTTCCGGCCGGCTTTATCCCGACGGAGTGGTATCCCACTGCGCTTGCCGTCGCGGGCAATCATCTTTACGTGGCGACCGGGAAGGGCGAGGGCACGGGACCGAACGTTGCACCGCAGCCGAAGCCCGCGAACCCGCCGGCAAATCAGACAAAGCGGCTGGATCGTCCTAACACTACGTCGCTTCCATGCTCCACGGGTCGCTCGCGACGATCGAGGTGGACGCAGCGAGGGCCAATCTGCGCGAGCTGACCCGGCAGACGCTTGAGAACAATCTGATGTACGCGGCGCAGAAGCGGATCGAGTTCAAGGGCGGCGGCGACAAGATTCACCACGTGATCTACATCATTCGCGAGAACCGCACGTACGATCAGTTGCTGGGCGATCTGGGCGTGGGCGACGGCGATCCTTCGCTCACGATGTACGGCAAGCAGATCACGCCCAACCTGCATGCTCTGGCATTGCAGTTTGGAGTGCTCGACAATTTCTACGATTCGGGTGAAGTTTCAGGAGATGGACATGTCTGGTCGAACGCGGCCATCGACAGCGACTACAACGAGCGCACCTGGCAGATAGCGTATCGCGGCCACGAGCGGCCGTACGATTTTGAAGGCGTGACAGAGGGCGGCTTCCCCCTGCTGGAACACATCCCTGATATCGACGAGCCGGGCAGTGGATATTTATGGACCGATCTGACGCGGAGCCACAAATCGCTTTATCACTTTGGCGAGTTCATTTCGACGGAGTTCTGCGACGACTCGGGCGAAGCACCGCCGTCGAAGTTGCCGCAGCAGAGCGGCACGCCGGAGCCGACGCACCTGTGCGAGCACCCGTTCATCAGCAAGGGCGATCCGGTCCCGGAGAATTATGGCGGCGGCACGAGCCCCTGGCCTTGGCCGATTCCGCTGATCTACAAAAACACCGCCACCAAGCCGGAGCTGGTGGGACACTTCGACCCGGCGTATCCCGACTTTAACCTGAGCTTCCCGGATCAGCTGCGGGTGAACGAATTTCTTGTGCACTTCCATCGCTGGGTCGATGACCTGAAGCAGGGCCACGACACGATGCCCGCGTTTGTGATGCTGCGCCTGCCGAATGACCACACGGCGGGGACAAGGCCGGGTTCACCGACTCCGAGGGCTTCAGTCGCCGATAACGACCTTGCGGTGGGCCGGGCTGTCGATGCAGTCTCGCACAGTGCGTACTGGGACTCGACGGCGTTCTTCATTCTCGAAGATGACGCGCAGGACGGGGCGGATCACGTCGATGCGCATCGTTCGATCTCGCTGGTGGTCAGCAAATATTCGCCACATAACGAGACGCCGTTTGTGGACCACACTTTTTATACGACGGTCAGCACCGTGCACACCATGCTGACGCTGCTGGGCGCGCCGCCGATGAACAACAACGATGCGTTCGCGCCGCTGATGGCGCCGGAGTTTACCGGGGCGGGCGATCAGAGTCCGTTCACCGCCGATTATCGCAACCGCGACAATGGGCTGATCTATACGGCCAACGCGCCAAAAGCGGAGGGCGCGAAGCAATCGAGCAAGATGGACTTCAGGCATGAGGATCGGGCCGATCCGGTGAAGCTCAACGTGATCCTGTGGAAGGACGCGATGGGCGATAAGCCGGTGCCATGGATGCTGACGCATCCGCATGGGCTTAAGAAGGACGATGACGACTAGTAGCCGCCGAAGGCTTCAGTCCGGAGTTAGGCGACGTCCTGCTTAAGCCGACTGATGCTTCTGGCCCCCCCCTCCCCGTTCATTCGACTGTTATTTGATTTCAGGCTGTTTAGCGATGTTATCGAGCTTGATAACCCCCGATTGGGCTGGAACGAGGCAGTTTGGACTCGGCTGTGAATCATTCTTGGGCTCTCCTTTCCCCAAACGGGAAAGGCCGCCCGATGCGGACGGCCTTTTCTTCTTTGCCCCTATTATCAGAATACCAAGTTCGGGCTAAAAAACTGCCAACTTTTTCGAGGAGGGTTGGAGTCGAAACCCTGTGGAATGAGGCTTCATTACTTCGGTTTCTGGAGCTGGCCCTTGACGAATTTTCCACATTGGGTCGTTTTTGTCGAACCGACCCGAAGCGCACGGCAACCTTGCAATGGAGGGGCAATGATCGCGAGGCCAGGGGCATTGATGGCGCGATTTAAGCGACAGGGTGTGTCTGTATTCTTTCCCACGGTTGGAGGATGCGGACCGAAGCCATGCCTGCGGCGGTAGCGGCCTGGATGCCCATTTCCGTGTCTTCGAAGACGAGGCAGGATTCCGGCGGGACGTTGAGTTTTTGGGCGGCGAGGAGGAAGGGCTCGGGGGCGGGCTTGGCGTTCTTGTAGTCGCCGGCGCAGACCAGCACATCGAATTTGTCGAGCAGCCCGAGGATCTCAAGGGATTTGGTGACAGATTCGCGCGTGCTTCCGGACACGACGGCGAAGGGGATGCGCCGGTGCGCCTCTTCGATTTGCTCGAGAACTTCCGGGACCGCGGTGAGTTTGGGGAGTAGCTCGTAGTAGAGGCCCTCTTTGCGATGGGCGACCTCCTCGATCGGCATGTTGAGCGAATGGCGCTGGTTGAGGGTGGCGACGATTTCGCGGACGGGCATGCCTCCCCAGGAGTAGAAGAGCGGTTCGGGAAAGAGGGGGCAGCCGTATTCAGCGAGGGCTTGCTTCCAGGCAATGTAGTGCAGGGGCATGGAGTCGGCGATGGTGCCGTCCATGTCGAAGAGGTAGGCGCGGAAGGGGCCGGTTGGGAGGGTCAGCTTCATGGGCTGGTTTGATTTTAGAGGTGGGGCTGCTTTACGAACATGTTTCAAGGACAAAGACGAAACGCAGGTCCTTCGACTCACGTCTGAATTGTTGCGCCCAAAAGCGGGCGCAACGCATTCGGAAGGTCGCTCAGGATGACAACGTGTTCAGTGCTGCAGGGTCGCGGTGCGGAGGAAGTCAAAGGTGCCGGATGGGTTGGGGTGGATATTGCCGAGGCGCCGGTTGTGGACGATGACGGAGTCGAGATACCAGAGGTTGAGGGAGGGCAGGTCGCGTGCGGCGATCTGCTGGATGCTGACGTAGTCGGCGATCTGCTGCTGGCGGTCGATCGCGGTGGTCGCGTCGGCGATGAGGCGGTCCATTTCGGGGTTTGAGTAATAGCCACGATTGGCGCCGTGGGGTGGGAAGCTCGCGCTTGAATAGGCGTAGCGGAAGATGTCTGGATTCTCGTTGCCGCCAATCCAGCGCGAGGGCGCAAGCTGGAAGGCGCCGCGGGTGAGGTCAGCGTAAAAGGTGGCGAATTCATAGCTGCGCAGGTCAAGCGAGATGCCTACCTGTGCGAGCTGCTCCTGCATGGCGACGGAGACGAGGCGGACGGTTTCGTCGTTCGAGGTTTTCATCCCGATGTGGAACCGGATGCCATGGGCGCCGCGACGGTAGCCTGCCTGGTCGAGTAGGGCGTTGGCAGCGGCGGGATCGTAATTGTGCTGGGCATTGTTACTTGTCTGCCGACCGCTGTTACTTTTCGAGTAGGCCCAGTGCTCTGGAGGCAGTAGGTTGTCCGCCAGGCGTGCTTCTCCGCGATAGAGAGCCTGAATGATGAGCGGGCGGTTGATGGCGAGCGCGATGACGGTGCGGACGCGAACGTCGCGCAAGAGCGGGTCGCGCATGTTAAAGACGATGTAATTGAGGACGGTGCCGGGACCGTCCTCAATGGCGAGGTGCGAGTCGCGCCCGAGGGCATAGACCTCGTCGGCGGGCAGAGCGTTGCTTTCCACATCGGCTGAGGCCTTTTCGAGTTCGAGGGCGCGAGTGGTTGCATCGGGGACGACGGCGAAGCGGATGCGGGGGATGTTGGGCATCGCGCCCCAGTAGGAAGGCGCGCGGGCGATGACCACGTCGCGGTCGAGCTGCTGGCTGACGAACTGGAACGGGCCGCTGCCGATGGGGTGACGGCCGAAGTCGCGTCCGCTGCCGTAGGGGACGATGCCCATGGCGCCGTCGCAGAGATTGAAGGGGAGGGCGGGGTCGGGCTTCTTGAGATGAAAAATGACTGTGGCGGGGTCGGGTGCGTCGATGTGATCGAGGGTGGCGAAGGAGCCGGCCTTTACGCTGATGACGGTCCCGTTAAAGAGCGAATCGATGGTCCATTTCACATCGCGCGAGGTGAGAGGGCGGCCATCGTGAAACTTGACGCCGGTGCGGAGGTGAAAAATCCACGTCAGCGGATCGGGTGTTTCCCAGCTGGTGGCGAGTAAGGGCTGGAGACCGAAGTGCTCGTCGCGGCGCACAAGGGCGTCGAAGAGGAGCGAGTCGATGTGCTCTGCCTGGGCGTCGGTGCCGATGCGCGGATCGAGGCTGGCGGGGCTCGATTCGACGAGCATGGTTACAGTGGAAGGGTCTTGATTTTTGGCACAGCCAAAAATCAGGCAACAGGCAACAGGCAACAGGCAACAGATGAGCAGAAGGCGAGCGCAAGACGAGCGCAAGGCGAGCGAACGACGAGACGGGGTCAGAGACGGGGTCCGGCACGCGAGATCTGTGGCAGCGTTTCCAAAACGCGAGGTCCTTCGCGCTTTGCGCTCAGGATGACATTCCGGGCTACACATAGGTGATGTGACCGAGAATAGCTGGCCGCGTGGCTCCGGTGGCGGATGGGACATTGCCGGGGCGACGATGCCAGGTGTGCCAGGCGAGGAGGGCGAAGGCTGCCGCTTCTTTGGCTTCGGCGGGGATGCCGGTGGCATCGATGGTGGTGAGGGTGGCGCGTTGCGGGAGGCGGTTGCGGAGCATGGCAAGGAGGGTTGTGTTGCGGGCTCCTCCGCCGGAGACGATGAAGTCGATGGGACTGCGACCGGTGAGGGGAAGAACCCATTGCTCCACGGCTTCGGCGATGGTGGATGCCGTGAACGCCGTGGCTGTGGCAATGGCGTCTTCAGGCTGTGGGCTGATTTTCAGGCAGGCGGCGAGAAAGCGCTGAGCGTAGGCCGCGCCGAACTGTTCGCGTCCGGCGGATTTTGGCGGAGGCTGGCGAAAATATTTTTCTTTGAGAACGGCGCTGAGGACGGGCGTGAGGATTGTGCCCTGGGAGGCGATGCGGCCATTGCGATCATAGGGTTTTGAGAAGAGCAGCTGGGTGAGCGCGTCGATGATCATGTTGCCGGGGCCGGTGTCGAAGGCGACGACTTTGTCCTGCGATGTGCCGGCGGGTATGACCGTAAGATTGCCGATGCCGCCGATGTTCTGAAGGACGCGCGCACGCGTTGGGTGGGCGAAGAGGGCGTAGTCAAGCAGCGGGACGAGAGGCGCGCCCTGGCCGCCCGCGGCCATATCCGCTGGGCGAAAATTCGAGACAACGGGGATGCCGAGTGCCGCGGCGATGAGGGCCGGCTCGCCGAGTTGCCATGTGCAGGCGAAGCGGCGTCCGGCATAGAGAGCGGGAGCGCCCTGGTGGTAGATAGTCTGGCCGTGGCAACCGATGAGGTGAGGTTTGATTTTGGTGGAGTCGATGGTGGCGCGGACGGTCTCCGCATATGCGATGCCGAGGCGCCAGTTGAGGCGGGCGAGTTCAGATGTGGAGGTGGATTGTCGATCGGATTGGCCGGCCATGGCGGAGAGGATGGCGAGGCGGAGGGATTTGGGCCAGGGGAAGGAACGATGGGCGAGGAGCTTGAGACGGACGCCGCCGGCAGTTTGTTCTTTGCTGGATATTTTGACAAGGGCGATATCCATGCCGTCGGCGGAGGTTCCGCTCATAATGCCGGCGACGACGAGCGGTTTATCCTGGCTCATGCCTGGTCCCTGAGATTGAAATTACGCTCAGGATGATCATTCTACGTTGAGGCCAGATTCAGGTTGCCATCCCTTTCCAGCGTTCCGGATCGCCGGAGTTGGCGGGAGCTTCTCCGACCAGGGCCGCAAAGTGCTTCACTTCCTCCGAAAGACGGTCCAGACGGGCGAGGGAAAGATTTTGCCGGCGCACAGGCTGCAGCCATTTTTTCTTGGAGCGGTAGATCTTGCGCCAGGCGCTGGCGACGACTTCGCGAAACGCGGACGAGCGCTCGGCTTCTCTGAGGATGGCCTCAAAGGCACGCTCGATGAGCGAGGGGTCGCGGCAGATTTCGATCATCTGAATGCCGGCGAGGAGGGCCTGGACGGACGCTTCTTCGATGGACATTTGCGAGAGGATGCCGCCCATCTCCATGTCATCGGAGAGGATGATGCCGCGGAAGCGAATCTGGCGGCGGAGAACGTTGGTGACCCAGTAGCGGGAAACGGTTGCCGGCACAGAATCGCGGCCTGGCCATGGGTACGAGGCGTGCGCGACCATGGCAAAGGGAAGGCGGCTGGAGACGGCGAGCCAGGGGGCAAGGTCGGTGCGCCACATCAGGCGGGTTTGGCGGCGAATGACCGGCATCGACTGGTGCGAGTCGACCGTGCCGCCGCCGAGTCCGGGAAAATGCTTGCCGCAGGCGAGGATCTGCTCCGTCTTCATGCCGGAGAGAAAACCGCGGGCGTAATCGATAACGCGCCAGGGCGCGGCGGAGACGACGCGTGTGCGCATGACGGAAGCCGACTCGGGCAGCGCCAGGTCGAGGACCGGGGCAAAGACAGTATTAAAGCCGAGGGCGCGGGCTTCGCGAGCGATCAGCAATCCATGCTGGCGAAACAGGTTTTTCTTGCCGGTCGCGAAGACCGCGGCCGCCGAGGGCATGGGGGCAACGAGGTCGCGGAGCCGATCGACCAGGCCGCCTTCGAGATCGATGCAGCGGAAGAGCGGCGTCGTGCCGATGCGATCGGCGTCTCGCAGCAGGGAGACAACCTGCGCCGCCTGCTCGATATTGCGCCGGAAGAGGATGATTCCGCCGGGGCGGATGCGTTCGAACCAAGCGCGCTCCTCGTTCGAGAGCGAGCCGCTGCCAACGCCAGCGATGAGAATCTGCCCGGCCTGCTCGGCGATTTCGACGTTGCGACGGCGGGGCATGAAGACGCGACTCTCGCGGGCGCGATCTCCAGGGGAGGTTTTTGGGGCGGAAATCTGCTTTTGGCTGCGTTTGCGGCCCATGGTTCGTAATCTCAGCTACTTAAGCTTGCGCTAACTTTCCTATCGCCAATTTCCGTTTTCAGTTCTTCCAGGAGGTTCAGCGCCTGCAGGGGCGTAAGCGTGTCGACGTCGGTCTCCGCCAGACGATCGAGGATGCGCTGCGAGAGTGGAGTGAACATGGTCAGCTGCAGCAACGGCTCGGTCTCGACGGCAACATTATGCCGCTCCGAGCGTTCATGTTGCTTCAGCACCTGACGGGCGCGCTGGATGACGGCCGCGGGTAGGCCGGCCAGACGCGCAACGTCAATTCCATAACTTCGACTCGAAGGCCCCTGCTCTATCCGATGCAAAAAAACGATACCCTGGGGGGATTCGCGGACCACAACATGAAGGTTTTTCAGGCGGGGGAACTCGTCGGCCAACATGGTGAGCTCGTGGTAGTGGGTGGCGAAGAGGGCGCGGGCGCCGATGTGGCGCTGGAGGTATTCGAGGGTGGCCCAGGCCAGGGCGAGCCCGTCGAAGGTCGAGGTGCCGCGGCCCATTTCATCGAGCAGGATAAGGGACTGCGAGGTGGCGGTGTTGAGGATCGTGGCGGTTTCAGTCATCTCAACCATGAAGGTGGAGCGGCCGCGGGCGAGATTGTCGCTGGCCCCGATGCGTGTATAGACACGGTCCACAATGCCGTAGGTCATGCGATCGGCGGGGACGAAGCTGCCGGTTTGGGCAAGGATGACAAGCAGCGCGGCCTGGCGCAGATAGGTGGATTTGCCGCCCATGTTGGGACCGGTGATGAGGAGCAGGTTCGGGGAAGAAGTATTTTCGCTGGCGTCGAGGTAGAGGTCATTCGGGACAAAGCGGTTGTCACCGGTGCTTTCCATAAGGCACTCGATGACAGGATGGCGGCCTCCGGCGATTTCGAGGATCGGCGACGCGTCGATGCGGGGGCGTATGTAGCCGCGCAGGGCGGCGAGGTGGGCGAAATTCGCGACGAGGTCGATTTCGGCGATAGCGGTGCTGGCGCGGCGGATGCGGCCGGCATTTTCAACGAGGCGAGCGCGAAGAGCAGCGAAGATTCGCTTTTCTATTTCGACCGAGCGCTCCTGGGCGGTGAGGACTTTGGTCTCGTAGTCTTTGAGCTCAGGCGTGGTGAAGCGCTCAGCGTTGACGAGGGTCTGCTTGCGTTCATAGTCGGGGGGAACGCTGGCGAGGTTCGATTTGGTGATCTCGATGTAGTAGCCGAAGACGGAATTGAAGCGGACTTTGAGCGAGCCGATGCCGGTGCGCTTCCGTTCGCGATCTTCAATGGCGGCGATGGACGCGCGCCCTGACGAGCCGATGGAGCGGAGGTCGTCGAGCTCGGCATCGATGCCCGCCGCGATGACACCTCCCTCGACGAGGTTAAGGGGCGGGTCGGGAACGAGAGTGGAGAAGATGGCCGCGCAGAGGTCGTCCAGGGTGTCGAGGGTGGTACTGGCCTGGGCCCAGAATGAACGGGGGTTGGCCGTGTTGTCAGAGCGGGGGGCCAGACTTTCCGCGGACTTCCGAACATCCGGCAGATGGCTCAGGGAGGCCGCCATCGCCAGAACGTCGCGCGGGCCGGCGCTGTCGAGGGAGATGCGGGCGAGAAGGCGGTCAAGGTCAAGAATGCCGGCGAGTGCGCGTCGCAGCTCTTCGCGGCGGATGAGGTCCGCGCGGGCAGCTTCGACGGCTTCGTACCGGGATTCAACAGCAGCTGAATCGATCATGGGCCGCAGCAGAGCGGCGCGGAGCATGCGCTTGCCCATCGGCGTGCAGCAGGCATCCATGGTGCGGAAGAGGGTGACATCCGGGCCAGCCTCGTTAAAGAGCGGATCCGTCAATTCAAGATTGCGGGCCGTCACCTGATCGATGTGCAGGCACTCGGCGCGAGCATAGAAACGGAGCGAATCGACATGACTCGCGTCGTTGTTCTGGGTGGTGCGGACGTAGTGAACGATGGCTCCGGCGGCGATGGCAGCGGCTGGGTGGCTGCCCAGGCCGAAGCCGTCGAGCGATTTGTTGCCCAGCTGGCGTTCGAGGAGAGGCACGGCGAAGTCCTGGGAAAAGGCCCAGTCGTCGATGGGCGTGCGGGTTTTAATCTGAGCCAGCAGCGGATCGAGCGTAGCGGCCACCGGGTTCTGGTCCAAGGGGCCGCGCGAGGCCGGAAATACCAGTTCGCTGGGCGCGAGGCGCAGCAGCTCGTCGAGACACTGGGCGGTCGAGCCTGGGCCGGAGAATTCCGTTGCGCGGAAGTCGCCGGTTGAGAGGTCGAGGAACGCAAGCCCAGCGCATTCGCCGGCGAGGTGGAAAGCGGCCAGGTAATTGCTCTGCTCGGCGGCCAGCGACGGGTCAAGCGCGGTGCCGGGCGTAAGGACGCGGGTGACCTCCCGGCGCACGATCTTCTTCGTAAGCTTCGGGTCTTCCATCTGCTCGCAGATGGCGACGCGGAAGCCCTTGCGCAGCAGACGCGCGATGTAACTCTCGGCGGCGTGCCAGGGTACGCCGCACATGGGAGTGTTGCGCTCCTTATCGCGGGCTGTAAGGGTGAGCTGCAACTCGCGGGAGGCGGTTTTGGCGTCGTCAAAAAAAAGTTCGTAGAAGTCGCCGAGGCGAAAGAACAGCAGGGCGTCGGGATGCTGGCTTTTGGCGGCCAGGTACTGGCGCATCAGGGGGGTCTGGGTGTCGGTGGTCGCCTCGGTCACGGAAGGCTCAGGATACTCCAGGATCGGAGGAGCAGAATTCGGAGAGTTTGGAGTTTAGAGTTTAGGGATGAAGCGCAGAAAGACCATGAAGAAGCAGCTTCACCGGAGCGAACGTCTGAGAGGATCTGACAAGCCTGCTCCAAAAGTGACAGCAAAATCCATTGTTGATTTCTTTCGAAAGTCTCCGCTCGTCGGAGCCGATATCGATCTGGAGCGTCAGAGGGATGAGGGACGAGACATCGACTGCGGCCTGCAACCAACCTTTTATTAGCAGCCTGCTAAATGATGCGCGGCTAGACTAGTGCGCAGTGGAAAAGCGGCGCATCGGGATTCACCTCTCTACGGCAGGCGGCGTTTTCCGCGCGGCGGAGCGGGCGCACGAGATTGGCGCGAACACTTTCCAGATATTCTCATCGAGTCCGCGCATGTGGCGGCCGCAGCGGCTGGATGCGAGCCATTGCGAGCAGATGCAGCGGTTGCGGGAGGAATACGACTGCTTCCCGCTGGTGATCCACACCAGCTATCTCGTGAATCTATGCAGCCAAACCGACCTGTTTCGCGAAAAATCCAATGTTGCCTTTCGCGGCGAAGTGGAGCGGGCGCTGGCGCTGGGAGCGGAGTACCTCGTCCTCCATCCGGGATCATGGAAGGGACTGACGCGGGAAGAGGGGCTGCGGCGGGCGGCGGAATCGATCGCGCGGTCTTTGGACGGAGTGATGCTGGATGGCTGCGATTTTCGTGTGCTGATCGAGAACACGGCCGGGGCGGAGTTTTCACTGGGAGGCAGCTTCGAGCAGGTCGCGGAGTTGATCGAGAAGCTTCGACAGGTTGTGCCGGTGGGAGCTTGTCTCGATACGTGCCATTGCCACGTGGCGGGCTACGACCTGGTGAGTGAGGCTGGGTACGAGCAAACCGTGCAGTGGGTGGCGGCGACGATGGGGCTCGATGCGGTGCGGGTTTGGCACATGAATGACGCTAAAGCTATACGTGGCTCGCGTCTCGATCGGCATCAACACATAGGACAGGGGACGATGGGGCTGGAGCCGTTTCGGCGGCTGCTGAACGACCCGCGCTTTGCGCACTGCGCCTTCATTGCGGAGACGCCGGTGGACGAGGAGGGGGATGAGCGGCGGAATGTGGAGACGATGCTGGCGCTGGTTGAAAAAGAGCCGCTAGCCAGACAGTCATTGTCTCGCAAGTCGGTGAAGTGAAGCATCAATTTACAATCAACACTGAGTCCGCATATGTCCACCAGAGAACAAGCAGAAGCCGTCCAGCAGACGGCCACCGGGGAACCTTCTCCTTCCGAGGTCCGCTACAATCCCGCAGAGATTGAGGCGCGGTGGCAGGAGCGCTGGGCTGCGCAGCCGGAGTTGTACGCCGCTGAGCCGACCTCATCCAACAAGCCGAAATACTACGTGCTGGAGATGCTGCCGTATCCCTCCGGTCAACTCCACATGGGTCACGTGCGCAACTACTCCATTGGCGACGCGCTGGCGCGCTACATGTGGATGCAGGGTCACAACGTTCTGCACCCCATGGGGTGGGACGCATTTGGCCTGCCTGCGGAAAACGCCGCGCTCAAGAACAACACGCCGCCGCGCCAGTGGACGCTGGGCAATATCGCCGCGATGAAGCGGCAGATGAATCGCATCGGCCTCAGCTACGACTGGCGCAACGAGATCACCACTTGCCTGCCGGATTACTACCGCTGGAATCAATGGTTTTTCCTGCGCATGTACGAGCGGGGGCTCGCATATCGCAAGAAGAGCAAGGTGAACTGGTGCCCGCAATGCGCTACCGTGCTGGCGAACGAACAAGTGGTGAACGGCTGCTGCTGGCGCCACGAAGAGCAGCCCGTAGAACAGCGAGATCTGGAACAGTGGTTTCTGCGCATCACCAACTACGCTCAGGAACTGCTCGAAGATCTGAGCAAGCTGGAGGGCTGGCCGGAAAAAGTGCGCACCATGCAGCGCAACTGGATCGGCCGGAGCGAAGGTGCGCAGATCGAGTTTGAGCTGGAGGACGCAAGCGGAGGGACGGAAGACGAGGAAAAGGATCGAAAGACCGGCACTGCTCTGCTGCCCGCTCGCGAGGGTGTGAAGGGCAATGGTAAGAAGGTCGCGGTCTTTACCACGCGCGTGGATACGATCTTCGGCGCGACCAGTTTGCAACTGGCGCCCGAGCATCCGCTGGTGAAGGAGATGGCTGGCGCCGATACGGGCTTATCGGACGCGGTGGCGGCGCTGCTTGAACAGCAGAGGAAAGCGCGCGAGGCCGGCGACGTAGGCGCCATCGAGAAGCATGGCGTCTTCACGGGGCATTACGCCATCAATCCCTTTAACGGAGAGCGGCTGCCGGTATGGGTGGGCAACTACATTCTGCTCGACTACGGCACCGGCGCCATCATGTCCGTGCCGGCGCACGACGATCGCGACTACGAGTTTGCGAAGAAATACGGGCTGGAGATTCGGGTCGTTATCCTCCCGCGCAGCCAGGCGGAGACGTTAAGCGGACGCGAGCCGCTGCTTCCTTACACCGCGGAAGACAGCTTGCTGATCAATTCCGGGGAGTTCAGCTCTCTCGGCTGCCATGAAGCCCAGCACAAAATGGCCGCGTATGCCGAGGAGCATGGATTTGGCAAGGCCACTGTTACTTATCGGCTGAAGGATTGGGGCATCAGCCGCCAGCGATACTGGGGCACGCCTATTCCGATGCTCTACTGCGCGAAGGATGGGATCGTTCCGGTTCCCGACAGCGAACTGCCGGTATTGCTGCCTGAAAATGTGGAAATTACACAGCAGGGCGGGTCGCCGCTGGCGCGCATGCCGGAGTTCGTCAACGCGAAGTGCCCGAAATGCGGCGAGAACGCGCTGCGCGAGACGGATACGATGGACACTTTCGTCGATTCGTCCTGGTATTTCTACCGCTATACCGACGCGCACAATGACCGCGCTCCATTTGCAACGGAGACGGTTGCTTATTGGTTTCCTATCGATCAGTACATCGGCGGCGTGGAGCACGCCATCCTGCACCTGATTTATTCGCGGTTCTGGACCAAGGTGATGCGCGACCTTGGATTGGTGCGCAATGATGAGCCTGTGGAGCGGCTGTTCACTCAGGGGATGGTGATCCGCAACGGCGCGAAGATGTCGAAGTCGAAGGGCAACGTTGTCTCTCCCGATGAGATGATCGGCCGATTCGGCGCCGACGCCACGCGCATGTACTCGCTGTTTGCCGCGCCCCCGGACCGCGATCTCGACTGGCAGGAAGACGGCGTCGCCGGCGTCAGCCGCTTCCTGAGCCGCGTTTATCGCTTCGCGATGAAGCATGCGGAGCGGGCGAAAATTGGGAGACAGGCAGCGAGCGCGGAATTATCTCCTGAATCGCAGGCATTACTGCGGAAGCTGCACCAGACGATTCGCAAAATTACCGAAGACTTCGGGGGGCGGTGGCATTTCAATACCTGCATCGCGGCGATCATGGAGCTGGTGAACGCATTGACGGCTGCCGACGCAGCGATCGGCGCGAGCAAAGTTCCGGATGCCGTGCTGGGAGAGATTTTGCGGAGTCTGACGCTCCTGCTCGCGCCCTTCGCGCCGTATCTCGCGTTTGAGTTATGGGAGCAGATCGGCGAGACGAGCAATCTGCTGCGCGCCCCCTGGCCAAAATTCGACGAGCAGCTGGCAAAAGAGGAGCAGATCGAGATTCCTGTGCAGATCAACGGGAAGCTGCGCGCAGTAGTGCGCGTCGGCGCCAACGCGGACGAAGAGACAGTCCGTGCCGCGGCGCTGGCGGACGAGAAGATTGCGGCGCTCATTGCGGACAAGGAAGTTGCGCGCATGATCGTGGTGCCGCGGAAGCTGATCAACATTGTGGTGAAGTAGGCGGCGATGCCTGCCGCCGGTTCAGGAACTCCCACCTCCCCGCGCGCAACACCGCGTGGGACGCAGTCTTTCGTGCAGATTCTGGCGTTATGCTGGCGGCGTCCTTCGCTCCTGGGACTGGAGCTTCTGTGGCGCTGGAGCTTTGGGATTCCGCTGCTGCTCGTGCTCGCGTGGCAAGGTCTGCGCATCTGGCACGCAACGAAGCCAGGGCTTGAGGCTACGGGCGTCTTTCAGTTTTCGCTGCAATATCCGTTGCAGGGCGCGTTGCAGGTGTCAGATGCCATCGACGTGCTCGCGCCGCCGGTTTGGCATGCCGCCGCGTGGCTGCTGCCAGCCGGCATCGTAGCGTGGGCGGTGGCCGCGGGCCTCGGACGCAACGCAGTGCTGCGACGCTATCGGCCTGAGACGCCGCGGCGGGCGGTCACGATGATCGTGCTCCAGCTGTTGCGGGTGGTGGCGCTGTGCGCGACATTCGTGGTCTGGTTCATGGCTGTGCGGTGGGCGGCGAACTTCACCCTGGCAACGGCCTCGCCGGCGAGTGACGCCGGAGGCGAGCCGAACCTGGTTCTCTATTGCGCGCTGGTCATTGTCTTTTCGCTCGGAATTTTCACTGTATGGGCATTGCTGAGTTGGGTGTTCTCGATCGCGCCGCTGCTGGCCCTCCTTGAAGGGCGCAGCATCGGCGGCAGCCTGCTGCGCAGCTTGCGCCTTGGGCCGCTCCGGGGGAAGCTGGTGGAGATCAATATGGTGATGGGCATTGTGAAGCTGGCGCTGATCGTCCTGGCGATGGTGTTTTCAGCGACCCCGCTCCCGTTTGAGGATGTGGTGCACGGGGCGGCGCTGTATGCGTGGTGGGTGGTGGTGACGGTGCTGTACCTGATCGCTTCGGATTTTTTTCAGGTGGCCCGGGTGGTGGCGCTTGTCCAACTTTGGAGCATTGCCAGGAATGCAGATTCAGGCGCGGCGCGTGGGGTTCGTGAGAATTCTTTACAGGGAAAATAATCCCTGACAAACTAGGCTGTGCATCCCTCCTCCATCGTCATCCTCGATTTTGGCTCGCAATATGTGCAGCTCATCGCGCGTCGCATTCGCGAGCAGAATGTTCACTCGGTCGTTCTGCCGTGCACTGCAAAGATCGACGAAATCCGTGCACAGAATCCCATTGGCATCGTGCTCTCCGGTGGTCCCTGTTCGGTCTACGACGCCGCCGCGCCGCCCGCCGATCCGGCTGTGCTGAGCCTGGGATTGCCGGTGCTCGGCATCTGCTACGGTCTGCAGTTCATCGCGCATCATCTGGGCGGCCGCGTTCGCTCCGCGGAGAAGCGCGAGTACGGCCATGCCGAAGTCGATGTGATCGACCGAGAGAATCCTCTGTTCGCGGAATTGCCGGCGTCGCTGCAGGTGTGGATGTCGCATGGGGATGAGGCACTCGATCTGCCGCCGGGGTTTCATCTCACAGCGAAAACGGCGAGCGCTGCAGCGGGCATTGCGAATAACGAGCAGCGCATCTGGGCGGTGCAGTTTCATCCTGAGGTGCACCACACGCAGCTGGGCACCGCGCTGCTGCGCAATTTTCTTTTCAAGATATGCGGCGCCACGCCGGACTGGACTCCGGAGCACTTCATCCAGAGCACGGTGAGTTCCATTCGTGAAAAAGTTGGCGGCGGGCGGGCGATCTGCGCGCTTTCAGGAGGGGTCGATTCTTCGGTCGCCGCGGTGCTGGTCGATCGCGCCATTGGCGACCGCCTCACCTGTGTCTTCGTCAACAACGGCGTGCTGCGCAAGAACGAATTTGAGAAGGTTCAGCAAAACCTGCGCGACAAGCTGGGGCTGAAGCTGGTTGCTGTGGACGCGAGCAAGCGATTCCTTGGCAAACTGCGGGGCGTGACCGACCCCGAGGGTAAGCGCAAGATTATCGGCAACGAGTTCATCGCGGTTTTCGATGACGAGGCGCTGCGAATCGCGCAGGAATCCGGTGGAGTGGAGTGGCTGGTGCAGGGAACTTTGTATCCGGACGTGATCGAGTCCTCGTCGGTGAACGGTCCATCGCAGACCATCAAGAGCCACCACAATGTAGGCGGCTTGCCGGAAGAAATGAATCTGAAGCTGATTGAGCCGCTGCGCGATTTGTTCAAAGACGAGGTGCGGCGCATCGGGCGCGACCTTGGCATGCCTGAGGACATCTTGCAGCGACAGCCATTCCCCGGACCTGGCCTTGGGGTGCGCATTCTGGGCGAGGTGACGGCGGAGCGTGTGGCGCTGCTCCAGGAAGCGGATGAAATTGTCGTGACGGAGATCAAGAACGCGGGACTTTATCAGCACATCTGGCAATCGTTCGCGGTGCTGCTGCCGGTAAAGAGCGTCGGCGTAATGGGCGATCAGCGCACCTATGCCTATACTTGTGCGATTCGGGCCGTGTATTCCGAAGACGGCATGACAGCGGACTGGGTGCCGCTGCCGTATGCGGTGCTGAAGACCATTTCGAGCCGGATCGTGAACGAGGTGCGCGGTATTAACCGCGTGGTGTACGACATCACTTCGAAGCCGCCGGGCACGATCGAGTGGGAGTAAGGACTGACCGTCCTGGCGGACGCGCCTTCGGCGCAAAAACTCCGGCCTTTACTCTGGTATTCTGCTCCCTTCGCTGCAAAATCTCATTTGCAAAAGGCTGTGCTTCGATGAAGATTCGTCGCTGTCTGCTCTTTCTGGTGCTTGCTTCTTTTCCCTGTTGCACTGGGTTTTCGATCCATGCCCAGACCGCAATCGGCACCGCCTATGCGCGCGATCCGCAGCAGGCGGTTGATCAGGACTATACGGATCACATCAAGAAATACACGACGGAGCCGTATTTCAATTCGCCACTGACGAACTATCTCCCAGCGTCAAAGACGGTGCCGACGCCGGCTAAGGTGCTGGGCGATGTTTCCGGTGCGCCGAATATGCTGCCGTACGCCGAGGATGTTTACAAGTATTTCCGGCTGCTGGCGGCAAGCACGCCGCGTGTGAAGGTCTACACGATTGGGCAGACGGAGGAGGGCCGCGAGATGATTGCCGTGGCCATCGCCGACGAGTCGCTGCTGGCGAAGCAGAAGGAGAACGACGCGCGCCTGGCAAAGCTGGCCGATCCGCGGACGATTAAGCTTGACGACAAAGTTGCTGCGGATCTGGTGAAGCAGTCGTTTCCGGTCTACTACATTACGGGGACGATCCACTCACCCGAGACGGGGGCGCCGACAGCGCTGATGGAGCTGGCGTATCGGCTGGCGGTCGACGACTCACCGTACATCAAATACATTCGCTCGCACATGATCGTGCTGATCACGCCGGTGGTTGAGGTGGATGGCCGCGATCGCATGGTGGACATTTACAAGTGGCACATTGCTCATCCCGGCGAGAACTGGCCGCGCCTCGTGTATTGGGGCCACTACGTGGCGCACGACAACAATCGTGACGCGATGGCGATGACGCTCGATCTGACTCGCAATGTGCTCAACACCTATCTGGATTGGCATGCGCAGGTGTTGCATGACCTGCATGAGTCGGTGCCGTTCCTGTACGACAACACGGTTGGAGATGGGCCGTACAACGCGTGGATCGATCCGATTCTTGCGGGGGAGTGGGCGGAGATCGGCTGGAACAACGTGCAGCAGATGACGGAGTTCGGGATGCCGGGCGTCTTCACGCACGGCGACTTCGATACATGGAGCCCAGGCTACCTGATGTTCCTCGCAGCCATGCACAACGGCATCAGCCGGCTGTATGAGACATTTGGAAACGGCGGAGCCGATACAGAGAAGCGCATTCTGGGACCGGATGAGTATCAGCGCACCTGGTTCAGGCAGAATCCGCCGCTGCCGGTGGTGACGTGGTCGCAGCGAGACAACAACAATTACGAAGAGACAGCGCTGTTAACGACGATCTCGTACTTTGCAGAGAACAGCCCGCAGTGGCTGGAGAATTTCTACCTCAAGGCGAAACGGTCGATCGGCAAGCCGGACACTTCGGGTCCCGCGGCTTATGTCATTGCACCCGACAATCAGTCGGCGAGCCGCCGAGCGGAGCTGTTGCGGGTGCTGGCGCTGCAGCATGTGGAGGTGAGCCGGCTTTCTGAATCAGTGACGGTTACAAATAAGATCGCCGAGAAAAAAGCGGACGATAAGCCAGATGGGAAGGCCGATGCAAAAGAGTCCGCCGACAAGACCAAAACGTTCCCCGCCGGAAGCTATGTCATCCGCATGGATCAGCCGTATTCGCGCATCGCCGACGCGCTTCTGGACCGGCAATACTGGGCGCCGGACGATCCGCAGAAGCATCCCTACGACGACACAGGCTGGTCGTTTCCGGATTTGTTCGCGGTGCCGACCGTGCGCGTGACCGATGCGTCCATTTTGAAGGCGAAGATGGACCCGGTGGCTGATGCTGGTGCTGCGAGTGGCTCGGTGAGCGGCTCGGGCGACGTGGTCGCGATCGATAACTCGGGAGAGACCACCCTGCTGGGGCTGCGCTATGCGCTCAAGGACGCGAAGGTTTCCATCGCGGAGAAGCCGTTCGATGCCGGGGGGAAGCATTTCGCAGAGGGATCGCTCATTATTCAGAATGCCTCCGCCGATGCATTGAAATCCGCCTTAAAAGACGCGGATGTGGAAGCGGTAAGCCTCGGCGCTGCGCCTTCGGTTGCGATGCATGAGTCTCCGGCGCCGCGGATAGCGATGATGCACACCTGGGGGAGCACGCAGACCGAGGGCTGGTGGCGCGAGGCGCTCGACAAGCTGCATGTGCCCTACGACTACATCAGCACGCAGGCCGTTTCGCGCGAAGGCGACCTGCGCGCGAAGTACGACGTGATTATCTTTGCGCCGCTCGGCCGGTCGTCGACGCAGCAGATTGTGGGTGGCATGCCCATGTGGGGCAATGCTCTGCCATGGCAGAAGACGGACCTGACGCCGAACCTCGGCCGCATTGACTCGACCGACGACATACGGCCCGGTCTGGGTCTGGATGGAGTCGCGCACTTGCGGGACTTTGTCGAGAAGGGCGGCCTGCTGATTACGTCGGAGGACACGGCGCAGTTTGCGATTGACGAGGGACTGGCGCCGGGGGTGTTTGTGAATCGCGCGGCCAGCGTGCATGTTGTGGGAAGTGTGCTGGGCGCGCAGTTTGTCGATCATAAGAACCCGGCGTCCTGGGGTTATGGCGACAACGTCGCGGTGTACAGTGCGGACGGCATGGCGTTCACGATTGGCAACATGACGGTGCCGCGCCACGTTGAGACGGAGAAGGACTACCATCGCGCGACGGGGCGCGGCGGCCCGCAGGAGGAGGATATTCCGCAGGGACGCGCGGCTGTCGAGCCGGAGCCGCTGCCCTCGCCGAAGCCGTGGGAGGCAACTCCGCTGAACGAAGAGGAGGCGCGCGACAATCCTTATGTGATTCCGGAGCAATACCGGCCGGATGTGATCCTGCGTTTTGTGTCTTCGAAAGGACTGCTTTTGTCGGGGCTGCTGGAGGGCGGCGGCCAGATTGAGGAGAAGCCGATCGTCGTCGATGCGCATTACGGCAGCGGCAATGTGCTGCTGTTCGCCAACAATCCGATCTATCGCGGTGAGACGGTCGGAACCTATCCGCTGGTGCTGAATGCCATTCTTAACTTCGATCATCTCGCGAAGCCAGCGCCCGCAAAATAGCGTGGCGGATTGAGTGATGGACAAGCTTGGCCTCATCGCCGGCAATGGGCGCTTCCCTTTTTTGCTGCTGGACGCAGCGCGCGCTCATGGCACTGAGGTGGTGGTTGCGGCGATCAAAGAGGAGACCGATCCGGAGATCGATGAGCGAGCGGCTGCCGATTCCGGCGTGCGAGTGCATTGGCTATCGCTGGGGGAGCTTTCGCGTCTGATTGAAACATTTCAGAGCGAGGGCGTGCACAAGGCGGTGATGGCCGGGCAGGTGAAGCACAAGCAGATTTTTTCGAGCATCCGGCCGGATTGGCGACTGGCCAAGCTGCTGCTGAACCTGCGCACGCGGAACACGGACATGCTGCTGGGGGCGGTTGCAAAGGTGCTGGCCGATGAGGGCATCGAGCTGATTCCGTCGACGGCGTACCTGGAGCCGCTGCTGGCGCCGGCGGGCGTGCTGACGGCGCGGGCGCCGAACGAGCAGGAACAAAAGGACATTTCCTATGGCAGAGAAGTGGCTCGCGGGCTGGCGGCCTTTGACCTCGGTCAGACGGTGGTCATTGCCGCGCAGGCTTGTGTGGCAATTGAGGCGATGGAGGGCACGGACGCGACGATCGAGCGCGCCGGGGCGTTGATGTGCGGTTTGGGCGAGCCAGCATCGACGCTCGATCGCAGCCTCACGGTCGTGAAGGTCGCAAAGCCGAAACAGGATCTCCGCTTCGATGTTCCTGTGATCGGTATTCAGACGATCAGGACCATGAAAGCAGCAGGCGCGACGTGCCTTGCGCTCGAAGCGAAGCGCACGCTGATTTTCGATCGTGAGTCGGTTCGGGGGGAGGCGGATGCCGCGGGCATTGCCGTAATTGCTCTGGAGAACGGATAATGGTTCCTGCGGCCGAATGAACCGCACAAACGCGGTCGAGCGCCTGACCACGCTGATACCTCATGGTCCCCACACAAGGAGAAATGCTATGTCGAAGATTTCCGCGATTGCCATCGCCGTCGCCGCAGTTCTGATCGTTGCGGGATTTACCGTCGTCCGCAGCTTCGCCGCCGATAATGCCGCCATACCGCAGGAGGGACAAGCCGCGCCGACCTTCACGCTGCCGAATCAGGAAGGCACCCCGGTCGACCTCAGCAGCTACCGCGGGAAGTGGGTGGTGCTCTACTTCTACCCGAAGGACATGACCTCGGGCTGCACCATCGAAGCCCACAAATTCCAGGCCGATCTGGATAAATACAAGGCTTTGAATGCGGTGATTCTCGGAGTGAGTGTCGATTCGGTCGACAGCCACAAGCAGTTTTGTACCAAGGACTCCCTGAGCTTCAACCTGTTAAGCGACAGCGACAAGAAGGTGGTGCCGCAGTACGGCTCGCTCGGCGACTATATGGGGATCAAGATTGCCAAGCGCAACACGTTCCTGATCGATCCGCAGGGCAAGATCGTGAAGGTGTGGACGGGTGTGAATCCTAATACGCACAGTGAGGATGTGCTGGCGGCGCTCTCGGATCTGGAAAAGCGGCCAGCCTGAGGGAGGCGAGTTTAGAGTTTGGAGTTTAGGGATTACAGTTTGGAGTCTAAAAGTAGTGCCGCGTCCGTCACCAAAGGCAGGATGCGCTTGCCCCACTCGGTGTGTACAAAGGAGGAGTGGGGCACTCGCGGACTCAATTTCACTGCAAACTGATTGTCTGGGACCGCTCGATTGAGTTGTGCACCGCAATCTATGCCCTCACGCGCAAGTTCCCGCGCGAAGAGATCTACGGATTAACGAGTCAGATTCGGCGGGCGGGCGTTTCTATTGCCAGCAACATTGCCGAGGGCTATGGACGTGGATCGAGGGGGCAATTCAAGCAATTCCTCGCGATAGCGCTGGGCTCATATATGGAACTCCAAACGCAGTTGATGATCGCCAGGAGACTCGGTTTCGTGGATTCATCTGATTTTGAGAGAGTGGAGAGCCTCGCTTCGGAGGTAGGCAGAATGCTGTCAGCGATGCTGAGCAAGCTGCGAGTAGCTCCTGACCCCTAAGCTCCAAACTCTAAGCCCTGCCCTTACGGCCCGTCCTTTACTGGCGTGATCGGGTGTTTGTTCTCGGGGGCATTCGGCGACACGCCGAAATCCCACACGTCGAGATTAATCACGCCCGGCGCGAGGATCTCCATTAGTGCGTACTCACCGATCGGGAGCGGCTCCTTCGGCGTGAGCTTCATCCAGTGTTTGCCGGTCAGAATCTCAGCGTTGGTGGGCACAATGTCCGCCGACTGCGTGGCGCTGCCGGCACGGCTGATGCGGACAGCGCCGATCACCCGCTCGCCGGGACGCACATCGACGCGGACGATGGCGTAGCGGCTGTCGGGTGAGCTGTACTCATTCTTGTTCTGGATCGAGCTGGCGCCGTGGGTGTTCACCATCATGGCGTCCTCGGGCGCCACTTCTTCTGTATTGCCGGTGTCGAGGCTCACGTAGAGCGCGGGATCGTCAACGTGGACCCTCACCTTCGCGGCCTGACCATCGATGCGCACCGGCTCCTTCGCGCCGCTGAAGGAAGCGATAGCCGCGCGCAGCACGTTGTGGTTGGCGTCGCGATTCACATTACCGGTGCTCTGGTCCAGGTGAACCAGCTCGGGGGTGTTCTGATAGTTGTCGAGGACAAAGATGCCATCGCGGTCGGGCAGGCTCAGGCCGGGCGCGACCACGGGCGCGCGCGCTCGCTGATCGGCTCGTTCGGCGGCCACTGCGGCATCGATCGCGGCCGCCTCCTTCTGCTCAGACTCGGGCGTGGCGGGTATCGTCGCTCCGGGCCGGCTCTCTGTCGCTGGGGAAGCTGGCTGCGCGCCCGGCTGATGATCCTTGTTCCATTGGTCGGTGGCGGGCCAGTCGATCAGGTCGTAGGGAATCTCTTCCCACTCTGCGCGCTCGGCGCTAAAGTAGCGAACGCGGTCGCCCTTCACCTCCCACTTCGTGACGATCTGGTAAGAGCCGTCTTTCAGGATGAGCCGCTTGCCACTAATCTTTTGCGCGAACGCGGGAGATTCAAGACGCGTGAACCGCTGCACTCCGGGGGCGAGTATCGCCAGCAGCAGCGTCGTTTTGATAAGACGTGAGCTTCGCATTGCTTCCATTAGATACGCCGTCGAGCGTATCCGTCACCCGGTATGCCTGGCCTGCGCGGATGAGTCCCGATGGAATATCCTCAAACGTATGGTTTTCCGATCGGTCATTGCTGCGTGCGGTCTCGCAGCCGCTTTTTGCGTTACTTCCCCGGCCCAGTCAACTGGATCGTCTTCCGGAACCGCAACAACACCTGGCCAATCAGTCCAGGCGGGTCAATCCACGCCGGCGCAGAGCCAGCCGGGCAGCCCGTCGCTCCAGCTCAAGGATCTGCCGCCTGATCCACACACGCTTACAGCGGCCGAAAAGGAGCAACAGCGGGCACAACAAGTATTGAATGCGGCGATGCGACTCGCGACCTTGCAGGCTCGGTGGGGCCCTGACATGGACACGCCGGGGCTCTCAATATCGCTGACGGAAGTTCGCCGCGCAAAGTCTGCGGAGGGCACGACACAGCTAACCTACCAGATTACCGGGTCCGGATTTCCGCCAGATGAAAAGCTCACCCTGGTTCGCTGGCCCCTGGATGGCGAGGCCCGGCCGGTGATGGGCGGCCTCAACTTTGACGCGAAAGGAGTCGCCATATGCGCGGTGGAAGCGCAGCCTCAGCCTTCCACTGCCTCCACGCCGGATGCGTCATCGTCGACGACTGCGCCCGCCGCACCTGAGCCGAATGCCGGCGCACCACCGTCGGAACCCGCACCGGCTCCGAGCTGC
>Ga0182016_10001807_pt1 | contig 25607 bp, 19 predicted proteins | sample 712S2MmetaG_FD_120491 | JGI IMG/M metagenome (GOLD analysis project Ga0182016, IMG submission 120491) | Permafrost microbial communities from Stordalen Mire, Sweden - 712S2M metaG | ecosystem: Environmental > Terrestrial > Soil > Wetlands > Permafrost | place: Sweden: Stordalen | collected...
GGGAGATCCGCTACCCGGTCATCGGCGCAGACGGCAAAGACACCGGCGAGTTCTTGACAGTTGCCACTACCCGCCCCGAGACCATGCTCGGCGACGTCGCCGTGGCCATTCATCCTGAAGACGAACGCTACCTGCACCTGCACGGCAAAAAGCTTCGCCTGCCTTTAATGAACCGCGAAATCCCCGTCATCCTCGACGAGTGGGTCAGCCGCGATTTTGGCACGGGCGCCGTCAAGGTCACGCCCGCGCACGATCCCAACGATTTTGCCATCGGCGAGCGTCATCACCTGCCTTCCATCAACGTGATGGACGATACTGCCCACATCAACTCGGAAGGCGGCGCCTTCGCCGGCCTCGACCGCTACGTCGCCCGCAAGCGCATCGTCGCCGACCTCGAGGAGCAGGGCCTCCTGGCCGCCGTCAAGGACTACACCAACAACGTTGGCCATTGCGACCGCTGCAAGACCGTTGTCGAGCCGCGCCTCTCCACGCAGTGGTTCGTCAAGATTCAGCCGCTCGCTGACAAAGCCATCGCCGCCGTCAAGCCCGATGCCCAGGGCAACAAGGCCATCCGCTTTACGCCGGAGATGTACGAAAAGACCTACCTCAACTGGATGGAAAACATCCACGACTGGTGCATCTCGCGCCAGCTCTGGTGGGGCCATCGCATTCCCGCGTGGCATTGCGGCGTCTGCCACAAAATCACCGTCGCGCGTGTCGATCCCACCGCCTGCTCGCACTGCAACTCAGCTGAAATCACGCAGGAAACTGATGTGCTCGACACTTGGTTCTCCTCGGGCCTGCTGCCCGTCTCCGTCTTCGGCTGGCCGAATTTCACCAATACTTCGGGTGCCCCCGGTCCCTCGCACTCGGGGACCGGGGAAAATGAAGAAAACCGCGCCGACTTCGACGCCTTCTATCCAACAAGCCTGCTCGTCACCGGCTTCGACATCCTCTTCTTCTGGGTGGCCCGCATGATCATGCTCGGCTGCTGGTTTGCCGGCGACGTCCCCATGCCCGACGGCTCTCCGCGTCCCCTCGCCGAATCTGTTCCCTTCAAAGAGGTCTACATCCACGCCCTGGTCCGCGACGCCAACCGCGAAAAAATGTCCAAGACCAAGGGCAACGTCATTGACCCCATTGAGATCGTCAAGGAATTCGGAACTGATGCTGTGAGGTTCACGCTGGCCTCTATGGCCTCGCCCGGTACCGACATTGCCTTCAACGTGGCCCGCACCGAGGGCTACCGCGCCTTCGCCAACAAGATCTGGAACGCCGCGCGCTTCCTCTTCATGAATGTCGACCGCGCCGCCGAAATCGGCATCACCATGGACCCGGCCACGCTCGGTTCGATGCCCAAGGTTGCCAACGACGCTCCACTCGAAGAGCGCTGGATCGTCGCCGAGCTCAATTCGACCGCGGCCAGAGTCAGCACTGCGCTCGCAAACTATCGTTACGACGACGCAGCCAACATCATCTACCAGTTCTTCTGGGGCAGCTTCTGCGACTGGTACCTCGAGATCGTCAAGCTGCGTCTCGACTTCAATGCCAAAGGTGATGTGAACGCGACCACCGGCGCTGTCCTCGAAGAATACAAGGAGACACGCGCCGCCCTGACGACTCTGGTCTCGGTCTTCGAAGCTGCGCTGCGCCTGCTCTCGCCCTTCATGCCATTCCTCACGGAAGAGCTCTGGCACGCTCTCTACGACGGCAATCCGCCAGCCAAGTCGATCGCGCTCACCCGCTATCCGCAAGCCGCGGAAACCATCGATGACGACGCCCTTAACGCAATGGCTCTCGTGCAGAATCTCATCGTTGAAATCCGCACCCTGCGCAAAGAAATTGGCGTGGAAGAGAGAGCTAATACGCCGGTTGAGGTTAGAACAGACGTGATTTATCAAGAGCTCTTCGGGAAATCGATCGCCATCGTCGAGCGCCTCGCCCGCGCCAGCGAAATCCGCTTCGTCCCCAAAATCTCTGCGGGCCTCGCCAGCCATTCAACGCCCAATTTCGACGTGGCCGTCGTTTACGAGCGCAGCATCGACGTTCCCGCCGAGCGAGAACGCTTGACAAGAGACATCGCGAAGTATGAGAAAGGTCTGGCCGCCGCTGAACGTCAGTTAGGCAACGAAAGCTTTCTGGCCAAAGCGCCGTCCAATATAGTCGAGGGCCTCAAAAAGCAGGAATCCGAAACGCGCGCGCTGTTAGAAAAAGCCCGCGCAGCACTGAACGCGTTACCAAGCGCATAACCGGTCCCGGTCTTTGTTTTCTGACCACTGACCACTGTTCACTGACCACTGACCTATGGACTGGAAAAGCACACGCATTGACGCGCTGTTGGAGCAGGCACTGGTTGAAGACCGCGCCGTGTCCGACTCCACCACCAACCTCACCATCGATCCCGATCTTCACGCCTCGGCAGCCATCATCGCCCGGCAGGAAATGGTGGTCTGCGGGCTGGGCGCCGTGTCGCGCTTCTTTGAGATCTTTGCGCGCCTCGACACGCGCACCGTCGCGCAAACACGCTTTGAGGTCGTCAGCCACCCTGAAATGTTCGACGGCGTTCGCGCCCATCCCGGCCAGGTGCTCGCCGTCATTCGCCACAATGCCCGCGCCCTGCTCAGTTGCGAGCGAGTGATCCTGAACCTCATGCAGCACTTGAGCGGCGTCGCCACGCTCACCCGCCAGTTCGCTGACGCCATCCAGGGAACACACGCTCACGTGCTCGACACCCGCAAGACCGTACCCGGCCTGCGCGTGCTTGAAAAGTACGCTGTGATGTGCGGAGGAGGAACCAACCACCGCATCGACCTCGCCTCCGGCATTCTCATCAAGAACAACCACATCGCTCTCGGCGGCGGACTGCCCACAGTCCTCACCCGCGCCCTCGAGCGCCGCAAAAAAGGCCAGCGCGTGCAGGTTGAGGTCCGCACCTCGCAGGAGCTTGAAGAAGCGCTCAAGTATGGGGCCGAAGCCATCCTGCTCGACAACATGTCGCCGAAAGAAGTAAAGCAATCCGTCGAGCGCATCAGGCGAGAGACCGCAGGCGAGCTGCCCGTCGAGCAGGGGGGCCGCTGGATTCCCACCGAAGCCTCGGGCGGAATCCGGCTTGAGACCATCCGCTCCTACGCCGAGACCGGCGTGGACTTTATCTCAGTAGGCGCGCTCACCCACTCCGCCAAAGCCGCCGACATTTCCATGACCATCACGGCCGAATAATGTTTGATCTGGCCGCTCTCGAATCCGCTGGCGACGATGGCCTCGGCGGCACCATCTTTGCCGGCCATCTCCACTTCTCGCCCGTCGCCGACTCCACGAATGACGACGCTCTCACCGCAGCCCGCCAGGGCGCACCGCATGGATCTGTTTTTTTTGCCGACGAGCAGTTGGCCGGCCGAGGCCGTGGGAATCATGGCTGGCACTCTGCCGCCGGCGAAGGCCTCTACGTCTCCGTCCTGCTGCGCCCGCAGTTTCCCGCCTCGCGCCTGTCCCTGCTTTCGCTCGCGGCAGGTCTCGCTGCGGCAGATGCCGTGCATGCCGCCGCGAGATTGACCGTCGACCTGCGCTGGCCCAACGACCTGCTCATCGGCCCGCGCAAAACCGGCGGCATCCTCGTCGAGGCGAAAATCGAATCCACAACCGAGCCCCACGCAGTGCTCGGCATCGGCATCAACGTCCATCAGCGCAGCTTCGCCCCCGGCCTCAGCACTGAACCCACCTCGCTCGACCTTGAAGCCGGCCGGCGCATTCCCCGCCAGCGCCTGCTCGTCTGCCTGCTAAAATCGCTGGAGCGAGAAACGCTTGCCCTCGCTGCTGATGGGGCAGATGCGATTCCAACCCGCGTCAGCCAGACGTCAACATGGATCAAGGGCCGCAAGGTTGAAGTGCACGGCCCGCAGGCTTGCACCGGCGTGACAGCCGGGCTCGACCGGAATGGATTCCTCCTCGTCCGCACGCCAACGGGAATCGTGACCGTGCAGACCGGCGGCATCCGCGCTCTTCCGCCGGCCCCTGCAATCGAGGATTAGAACGACCATCAGAAATCTGGACCTGAACCAACATGCTGCTTGCTCTCGATGTCGGAAATACCAACACGGTCCTCGGCCTCTTCCGGCTCGACACTGAAAAGCCGGAACTCGCCGCGCATTGGCGCGTCACCACCCATCGCACCCAGACCGTGGATGAGTACGGCGTCTTCTTCGTCAATCTCTTTGAGATGCACGGCATGGCCCCCAAGCAGGTCACGCACATCATCATCGCTTCCGTTGTGCCGCCGGTCGACTCCACGCTCCGCCAGGTCTGTGAACTCTATTTCAAAATCGAACCCATGTTCGTCGAGCCCGGCATCAAGACCGGCATGCCCATGCTCATCGACAATCCCACCGAACTCGGCGCAGACCGTCTCGCTGACTCCATCGCTGCGTACGAGCGATTCGGCGGCCCGTGCATCGTGGTCGACTTCGGCACCGCCACCAAGTTTGAAGTGATCTCGGGGCGCGGCGAGTATATGGGCGGCGCCATCGCTCCCGGCCTCGGCCTCAGCGCCGATGCGCTCTTCAACCGCGCCGCGCGTCTCAGCCGCGTAGACATCAAGCGCCCCGCCAAGGTCATCGGGACCAACACCGTGGGCCATCTGCAAAGCGGCCTCTATTTCGGCTACATCGGCCTGGTCGACGGCATTCTCGAGCGCATCCTCGCCGAACTGGGCCCCGATCTCGACCCCAAGCCGCGCATCATCGCCACCGGCGGATTGGCCCGCATGATCGCTGAGGACTCGCGCTACATCCAGGAGATCGACGAGTGGCTCACCATCGACGGTCTGCGCATCCTGTTTGAACGCAACCGCTCAGCCAAGCCCCGCGGCCGTTCTCACTGAGACCGCTGACCTTTTTGTTCTTGAATGCATACGGGTGCCCCTGGTCTCGCTTTTGAGACCAGGGAATGCATGAACTCCACCAACGAATTTTTCGGGTCAGAAATCCAGGTCATCCCGTGCTGAACTATTTCAACTACTTCACCGAGATCGAAGAGCGCTTCCAGCAGCGGCGCGGATCGTTGCTCTTGCTCTCCACACTCGACTGGGCGCTGATTGAAACCTGGCGCGAGGCCGGCATTCCGCTTGAAGCTGCCTTGCGCGGCATCGACGCGGCCTTTGACAAGTACGAAGCCCGCCAGAAGCGCGGCCGCATGCGCCGCATCAATGGCCTGGCCTGGTGCGCGCAAGCCGTCATGGATGCCGCAGTCGAATTGAACGAAGCAGCCGCCGGCTCGGCCTCCACTCCCGCCACGCCCACCGATTCCGGCTTTGAGCACGCCCGCGTGGCCGCACACCTTGATTCGGCCGCCGCCGCACTGGATGCCTCCGCCGTCGCTCCTGAAGCCTGTGCCGCAACCGCAACCCGCCTGCGCGAACTTGCTGCCGAAGTGCGCGCTGCAAGTGAGCAGAACACCGCACATGTCGATCTCGAGACGCTCGAGCTTCACCTCACCGCGCTTGAAGATAAACTCTTTGGCGCCCTCAACGCCGCAGCTCCCGAGGAACTCATCTTCGGCCTCAAGGAGCATGCTGCCCGCGAACTCGCTCCCTACCGCAGCCGCATGGGCGTTGTGCAGTTGCGCCAGGTGGAACGCCAGTTTGTGCAGAAGCAGCTTCTTGTCCACTACAGCCTGCCCCGCCTCAGCCTGTTCTACATGAGCCAGCAATGAAGCAGCGCCGAACTCAACGCACATCCAAGCGCCCGCGCAGTCCGCAACCCGCGAAGCCCGAGCTCCCGCAAATCGCCGAGCCCGTTGCAATTGAGAAGCCCATCTACGGCGGCGCGTTTCTCGCGCGAGTTGACGGCAAGGCCGTCTTCGTTCCGCTCACGCTGCCCGGCGAACAGGTGCTCATTCACGTCACCGACGACAAAGGCGGCTACGCCACAGCGGAAGCCGATGCAATCGTCACGCCCTCGCCCCAACGCACCACGCCAGCATGCCGCCACTTCGGCGCCTGCGGCGGATGCCACTATCAACACGCGACCTATCCGGCTCAGATCGCTTTCAAGCAAGCCATCCTCCGTGAAACGCTCACCCGCGCAGGCGTGATCCCACCAGAAGAAATCTCAGTGCTTGCCGCCGAAACCGAAGCGCAAACCTGGGCCTATCGCAATCGCGTCCGCCTCGCCTTCAGCGCAGACGGAAATCCCGGCTATCGCGGCCGCCGCTCGCATGCGGTCGTTCCCATCGCCGAGTGCCCCATCGCCGCGCCTTTGCTGGTTTCTTCCGCGGCAATCTTCGCCGACATGGGCCGCCGGTTTTCGCCCTCACTGCGCCCCACCGAGCTCTCCCTCTTCACCAACGCCGACGAATCCGCGATGCTGGCCACCATCTTCACCTCCAGCGCAAACCCAAAGCAATTCGACGAGTTCGCCAGCGCGGTCTCCGAAGAAATCCCCGCTCTCAAGGGAGTTGACCTCGTGAGTGAGGGCCGTAGCGGTGATCGCAACCAATCCAGCCCGCCACGCACTGTTGCACGATGGGGCCAGGAGTCCATCAACTATCGCGCAGCCGCCTTCGACTATCGCGTAGACCACGGCGCCTTCTTCCAGATCAATCGCTGGCTCGTCGATGGGCTCGTCCGGCAAGTCTGCGCAGGCTATCGCGGCCAACTCGCGTGGGACCTCTTTGCAGGCGTCGGCCTTTTCGCGCGTCAGCTCACGGCCCGCTTCGCAAGCGTCCTCGCCGTTGAGTCGGCTCCCCCGGCCGTCGCCTCCCTCGAAGAAAATCTGCGCGGCACAACCGGCGTCGCGGTGCGCTCGTCTACGCTCGACTTCCTGCGCCGCAACGCCACGCTACCCAGCAAAGCCGCCCAAGCTTCAACTGTGCCCGACCTGATCACCCCTGACTTGATCATCCCCGACCTGGTTGTGGTTGACCCGCCACGCACCGGTCTCGGCCCTGAAATCACTACCCTGCTTGGCGCCCTCGCAGCACCGGCCTTGGTCTACGTCTCCTGCGATCCGGCCACCCTGGCCCGCGATCTGCGCGCCCTTCTGACCTCCGGATACTCGCTCCACTCCGTCACGCTCGCGGACCTGTTCCCGCACACCTTCCACCTTGAGACCGTAGTCCATCTCCGCCGCGCCTGATAGGCTGATCTCGCAACTCCGATTCGGTTCTAAGGCGCGATGGAACCCGCATCCCCCAACTCCGGACAGCCCTCTGCCGGCCAAAGCGCCGCGCCCCTGTTCCATGCCGCGTGGCAGTTTGCTGTGGGGATCACTATCGCCCACTGGCTCTGGCTGCGGCCAGGCTTCGTTCTTTTGGCCTTGGCGCTGGTCGCCACGCTCGCTGTCCTGGCGGCATTCCGCGCTCAGCGCACCGTCTTTGTGCCGCTGGCCATTCTCTGGATCCTGCTGGGAGCGTGGTGTGCTCTCATGCAGCCCCAACCGGCTCCCGCGCCGGCGCTCGCCGCTCTCTCTGACGGTCTTCTACGCACCGTGGAAGGAACCATCGTTGATACCGGTTCGATACGAAACGATGCCGAGCTGAACCTGAACGAGGATCCAGCCAATGCCGAGCCCGAAGCCGCCAGGCAACCGCCCGATCCTGCCCAGAGTGCGTCGCGACCCAGCCAGACCTTTGAGCTCAACGCCAGCACTCTTGAAGTGGCAACAGATGCCGAAGACGCGCAACTCCCCGTGACAGGCCACGTTCGCCTCACCGTGCGCTGGCCTGCCGGCGCTGAGCCGGCGCCCTTCCAATGCGGTGACCGCATCCGCGCGATCGCCCGGCTCTTGCCGCCTGAAATCTATCACGACCCTGGCGTCTGGAGCCGCGAGGACTACCTCCTCGACCAGGGCATCACCTCCAGCGCCACTCTGAATATCGACCGCGTGGAAAGCCTCGGCCGCACCGGCAACGCGCGCACTCTGCTGGCTTGTCGCATTGGCGCTCTGCAGCACGCAACCACTCAGAAACTGCTGGCCCTGCCCGCGGCCATGCGCCGCTTGCCTGCGCCGCTGCGCCTCACCCCCGGCGACGCAATCATGATGGCTGCCATGGTCGCCGGCGACCGCACCTACCTCACGCATTCTCTGCGCGTCGGCTTTGAGCGCACCGGCTCCTTCCACATGCTGGTAGTCTCCGGCTTCCATCTCGCCATTGTGGCGGGGTGCATCTTCTGGCTTGCGCGCCGCCTGCGGTTGCCGCGCGTACCCGCCACGCTGCTCACCATCGCCGCCTCTTTTGGCTATGCCTTCTTCACGGGTTTCGCCACGCCAGTCCAGCGTTCGCTTTGGATGGTTACCCTCTACCTTGTCGGCCGCCTCATTTATCGCGAACGCAGTCCCATGAATACCATCGGCTTTGCCAGCCTGTGCCTGCTCGCCATCAATCCCCGCAGCCTGTTCGACTCAAGCCTGCAGATGACGCTGCTCGCCGTCATCGCCATCGCCGGCGTCGCCGCGCCGCTGCTGCAGGGCACCATTCACCCCTACGTCAGCGCCACGCGCGACCTCCGACTCAAAGCGATCGACGCCAAGCTCTCGCCAACTCTCGCACAGTTTCGCGAGACCATGCGTTTTGCTGCCGCGCAACTGCAGTTCACCGGCAATGACCTTCTCGCTTGGCGCATCTTTCCCTGGTTGATCCGCTTTCTTCTTCGCCTTGTCGAGCTGGTTACCATCTCCGTCGTGGTCGAGTTGGCCATGACACTGCCCATGGCGATTTACTTTCATCGCATCACCATCTTTGCGCTGCCAGTCAACGTTCTCATCCTGCCGCTACTCTTGGTGCTCATGCCCGCAGCTTTGCTCACGCTCCTCGCGCTCTTCGCCTGGCCTGCGGCAGCCGTACTCCCAGCCATGGTGGTCGCCGTCGTGCTCCACTTCAGTGTTTGGCTCGTGCATCTGTTTGGCTCGTTCGCCTATGGCGACTTCCGCATTCCCGGCCCGCTCCTCTGGCAGTCAGCGGCCTTCTGCGCGCTGCTCGCGGCCGCCATCCTGCTTGCTCACCGCAGCGTAATCACCGCCAGCCGCCGGCTGCGCCGTTTTGCGTGGCTCGCGATGATCGCTTCAGCGCTGGTCGCAGTTGCGCCGCGCCCCATCGACCATCCCCACAACGCGCTGCTTGTCGAAGCCATCGACGTTGGCCAGGGCGATTCGCTGCTGTTGATCACCCCCGAAGGCAAAACGCTGCTCGTGGACGGCGGCGGTTTCGGCGGAAGCCCACGCCAGGCTCCGTCGGAGTTCGACATCGGCGAAGAAGTGGTCTCTGCCGCCCTTTGGGCGCGCGGCATCCGCCATCTTGACGCCGTCGCCCTCAGCCACGCGCACTCTGACCACATGGGCGGTTTGCCCGCCGTGCTGCGCAACTTCCATCCCGATGAGCTGTGGATAGGCAACAATCCGCGCAATGAACCCTACGACGCTCTGCTTGACGAAGCCGCCGCCCTGGGAGTGAAGCTGCACAAACTCCACGCCGGAGATGCGCTCACGCTGGGCAGCGCGCAGATCGCCGTCCTCGCGCCCTTTCCCGGCTACCAGCCCGGCGTCGAGCCCTCGAATAACGATTCGCTTGTGCTCCACGCCGCCTGGGGCGCATCCTCAGTTCTTCTTGAAGGCGATGCGGAAGCCCCCATTGAGGACGCCATGCTCTCAGAGCCTTTGCTCCCAAGCACTCTGCTCAAAGTGGGCCACCACGGCAGCATGACCTCTACGCGTCCCGAGTTCCTGGCCCGCGTTTCCCCGCAGTGGGCTGTCATCTCCTGCGGTCTGCGCAATCGTTACGGCCATCCCCGCCAGGCAATCCTCGAAGAGCTGCAGGCAGCCCACGTCCGCACCTATCGCACTGACATTGACGGCGCCTCCTGCTTTCGTCTCGACGGAAAATCCGTCATTCCTGACCCCGCCTGCGGCTGGCGCAAGATTCGCTGAATCAGATGTCGCCCTGGGAGGCACGGCCGCGCCCGATTTTCATCCCCCGCAACCCAACAAGCTCAATGGAAGCAAACAAAAAAATGCCGGTCACCGCTTGGCGCAATGACCGGCCTGTAAGTTAGAAAGTTTGCGCCTACTCGAAAGAGCAGGCGCAAAGAAAAGACGCAATAACTGGTCTAGAAGGTCAACCTGCCGCCCACCTGGAGGACGCGCTGGGTGCCTGTGGCCGAGGTGATCTTGCCGAAGTTACCGTTGTTGTTGGTTCCGCTTGTCGCGGTGGTCGGCGGGCCGCTTGCGGTGGGGTTGGAGAGGTTGACCCAGTTCAAGAGGTTGGTAGCCTCGCCGCGGAGCTGGAATACAATTCCGCGCTCAAATTTGATGTCGCGGAAAAGTCCCATGTCGAGATCCTTGAAGCCCGGGCCAAACAGGCTGTTGCGGCCTACGTTGCCGTCCGCACCGCCGGGACCGATGCCGCCAGCCACGCCCGGACCGTTGTAAACGTAAGTCGGGCTCGTAGGTGAGTTATTGAACCACGCTGACACCTCGTTAGACGTGGAGGTGCAAACCCGGCAGCGGTGTGCGTTGAGCACGGGGTTGGGACCTCCGGCAGCATAATCCGGGCGTTGATTGCCGGTGCTGTCAAAGCTCTTGTTGGTCCCTGTGGTGACCGTGAATACGCCACCACTGTGCAGGTAGATGATCGGCGAGATCGTCCAGCCGTTAACCAGGTTGCTGAAGACTTTGTTTTCGCCGTGAAAGTAGCTGATGTTCCATGAACCGGACATCGCAGCGTTGTTGCGGATGTCGGCACTCATGGGACCTTTTTCCTCCTGGAGGCCGCCGCCGAGGGCGCCCAGAGAGTTATTCGACGGTGTGAAGGGAGCGCCGAAGTAGCCCGAGTCCTGTGGTGAGGAAAGTCCGTCTGCGTCCGGCTCAAATGCATCCAGAGCGTGGCTCCAGACATAGAAACCGCTGATGCTGAAGCCGCGCGACATCTGTTTTGTCGCCGAGACTTGCAGGGCGTGGTAATTGGCATTCAGGTCTGACAGCAGGTCGACGATTCCTGCTCCCAGCAGGCCGTTGCCGTTGTTGATTGCGGCCGCACCTGTAGGACATGCTCCGGCGCATGGATCGAATTGACGCCGGTCGGCGATGCTGGTTGCCGAAGTGCTTGGCGTACCGAAGGCGGTCGAATACGGTGCGTAGTTGGCGTCAATAAAGTTGGGTAGCTGGTGTGAGAGAGCGGCAACATACGCCGCCGTCATTGTTATCCGGCCGGGAAACTGTTGTTGCACGGAAAGATTGAACTGGTATTCGTAGGGATACTTGAAGTGCGGGGAGATGGCTTCGGTTGCGCCGCCGGGGCCCTCAATGAAGGTGGGCTTGGCCGCCGTATAGGTGTACGGGAAGAGGCCGCCACCCGCCGCGGTCGAGGGGAAGTCCCCTGGATAGGAATAGAAATTCGTAATGGAGTTGAGCGGGCCCTCACCGGTCTGCGGACGCAGAGCGAACGGAACGGCATTGCCGGGCTGGTTCCATTCGTTGCCGGCTGGGATGCCGAAGAAGATACCCGAGGCGCCGCGAATGGCGGTCTTGCCGTTACCAAACGGGTCCCACGCGAAGCCCAGGCGTGGCGAAACGTGGTAGTACGACGTGGAAATGATGCCGCGGCCGATGCCCGCGTCACCCGGGAACACGATGCCCTTGGGTGCGAGCGGCGCCACAGTGGATTGCTGGCCGGGAACGAAGGATTCCGTCCTGTTATGGGGATCGACGGGAGGCTGATCGATGTCCCACCGCATCCCAAGGTTGGCCGTGAACCGGGGCGTGATCCGGTAGTTATCCTGCACAAACAATGCGTAGTGCCAGGTGCTCAGGTGGGTGGTGTAGGGCGAGTCCTGCTCAGCCGACGATGCCTGGCCAGTCACCCAGTCTGAAAACACATTGCCGGTTGAAGTTGGGGCTGATGTAGCGAAACTGATGCTGCCAAAGTTCAGCAGGTTGGCATCGAACATGGTCTTGGCCAGAGCGAGCTCGCCACCAATAAAGAGGGAGTGTTTGCCCTTGGTCACGCTGACCATGTCGCGCAGCTCATAGTTATCGGAACCCGTGAATGGACCCGCATTTGTAACGTCCGGAGCAAATCCGCCTGATAGAGAGATATTGGGCAGAGAGACGGGGCCTTGGAGGAGGAAGTTCGAGCCAAATGATGTGAGGGTCTGCGATGCCGGGCCGGTCACCGGCGGGTTAGTGCGGCCGCCCGCTGCCCGCGTGAAAGTGAGCCAGGCTTGATTGGCGACTGCAGGAGTGAAGGAGTGAACGTCGCTGAGGTTGATATTGGTGCCATTCGAGGCGACTTGATTGTAGGTCCATGGGACGTTGCCGCCTGGGTTATTTTTCAGCACGTTCCTCGAAAAGAAGTATGTTGCCGCCACATGGTCCTTTGACCCGAGGTTCTGGTCATACTTGCCCAGGTATTCATTTTCGGTAACCGGGATGGGGATCAGACCCGCATAAGTCCCGCCTCCCGTGGCAGGCTTGAGACCGCCAGAGATATTGGGCAGCGGGATGGAAGAGCCGATGGTGTTGGCTATGTTGTCCATGTTGAAAACGGTCGTGTCCAGCGCGCTGGTGGGGATGCAATGTCCGGCGGTCGAAGGACCAATTAAATTAGCCGCGCAACCCGGGCCAGCGTTTACTCCATTCGCGAGAACCGTTTTGCTGGTGCCCGGCATGTAAACCTTGAAAGTGTCGGCAGTAAAGTCGCCGAGGCGCTCGTTGGCCGTGGGAGTGATGGCGCCTGTATATATGGTTGCGGTAACCTGGCGCAACCCCGCATAGCTGAAGAAGAAAAACGCATCGTTCTTCTTTATCGGCCCGCCCACGGTGCCGCCAAACTGGTTGCGGTGGTAGGGCGCAACGATGATCTTGCCTGCGGCGTTGTGGGCCGGGGCCCAGCTGTTGGCGTTGAAGTCAGTGTTGCGGTTGAATTCGAACAAACTGCCATGAAACTGGTTTGTTCCCGACTTGGTGATGACCGAGACCACACCGGCGGAATATTGGCCGTATTGCGCGCCGAATGAGCTGGTCTCCACGCGAAACTCCTCAACCGCGTCGGGATTCGGCGACGGGTTGCCGTAGTTACGCATCTCGGTGATGTTGTTGCCGCCGTCGAGATAGAAAGCTACGCCTGCGCTGCCGCCGTCGATGGAGCCGTTGATCTGGACATCTTCGATATACAGCCCGGTGGCGGTGGTTGGCGTGCCGGTGGGGTTTGAGGTGGAGCTGTTGTTATTGGCCATCACGCCGGGTGTGAGCGAAACCTCGGAGTAGATGTTGCGGTTGACGAGGGGAAGACCGAGGATTTCGTCCGGCTCGATGGTCCTGCCCAATACCGCGTCAGCCGTATTGACGGTTGGAGGAGCCTCAGTGACCGTGACGGTCTGGGTCTGCGCGCCAACGGCCAGTTTTATGTCAATCGTCTGTTCCTGATCAACGTCGAGTGCCACATTCTTCTGCACATAGCGCTCAAAGCCGGCAGCCGTCGCCTCGACGGAGTAGGTGCCTACGGGCAAATAATCGATGCGGTATTCCCCATAGCCGTTTGCTGGAGCCGAGCGGGCGAACCCGGTATTCAGGTTGGTTGCCTTCACGGTGGCCGTGTTGACCACAGCGCCTTGTTGATCCTTCACCGTACCGACGATGGAACCGGTAGTCTGCTGTCCATACGCGATAATGCTGCCTGTGAAGATGAATACGAGCGCGACGAGCTCGCGCGCGCTCGCGCATAGCCGCGAGTATCTTGCCAAATTGCTAATGTTCACTTTTGAAGCCTCCAAAGCGTTTCTATTTTCTGGATCATTCGCCATCCGGCGCCCTCATCCTTCGATCGACAAACAATTCCTTGCTTAATGCTATTCAAACCAATGAATCGGCTGCGCATAGTTTCCGTCAGTCGTTGCATAGGCAGGTGATCGCCTTTGTTCTCGAAGATTGCAAACGTTCGAAATGACGTGTTCCCGTCGTCTGAACAGCCATTGCTGATTAGACAAACAGATCGAGCCTGTTCGAAATTGGTAACGATCATCTCCCACGAATCCGGTGAAGAGCTTGCGGCACACCTGTCCATCTGCCCTCGGTGGCTGACTGCGGGTCGCCGAAGTTGGGAGCTTTTCAAACCGAACGAATTCTTCTCGCTAGCGATAACCCGCACAAGGCTGATACAGTATGTTACAAGATGTCCTCAGCCAGCTAAGCGCCATTAAGTTATTTAAAAATAAGGAAGTTACAATTTATTCAATGCGCAAAGATTTCCCTCTCAAATCCCCGCGCTCGTCCCCCAAACCTCTTGGCGACAATTGCTCCCACACCGGTGTATGCTACTTTTCTACGGAGTCATCTGACCTTTCTCATGCACGAAAATGCGCATAGCCCGGAGCAATGGACCCCTGCTTCGGCGGAGGACCGCGATCTCGTCCTGAAAGAGCTCGACGCGATCCTCGCCAGCTACCATTTTCGGGGCAGCAAGCGCTATCCGGCCCTGCTCAAATACGTCGTCAGCGCCGCCCTCGACGGCCATGCAGGAGACTTGAAAGAACGTACCCTCGGCGTTGAGGTTTTCGGGCGCGATCCCGACTACGACACCGGTGCCGATCCTGTCGTCCGCTTCAGCGCCAGCGAAGTCAGAAAGCGGATCGCTCAGTACTATCACGAACAAGGCAATCAGTCCGGATTGCAGATTGAAATGCCCCTCGGCTCCTACGTCCCCGAGTTCTTCGTTCGAGGACCGGAAAGTGCGGCGGAAAAAAATGACGCCTTCGCCGGAAAATCCGCAACCTCACCAAACGATCAGCGCGTAAGCCGGCGCCGCTATCGTGCCGTCATTGTCGCCATGGCTCTGTTGCTGGTGGCCGTGGCCGCGGCCGGAATCTTTTCTTACCGTAGACTCGCCTCCAGAACTGTGGCCGTCGACACCCGGCTATGGGATCCGCTCTTCAAGTCGCCAAGGCCGATTCTCATTGTGTTTGGAGCCAGCCACCCCAACAACCTGGGGCCCGAGGCTGCGGAAACCAGCTTCTTTGACCACACGACCGGGCCTTATCATCACGTCTCCATCGCTACCGCCACTGCCCTTGCGAACCTTGCCGGTGTCCTTCGCGAGCACGGCGCCGCGTATGAGATAAAGGAAGATACGGAAACCAGCCTGACCGACCTTCATGTGCGCCCCGTGATACTGGTGGGCGCCACCAACAACGCCTGGACCATGCGCCTGATCAGTACTCTGCGCTACCGCTTTACCCCCGTCCCCTTGGTCCGGGTGCTCGACTCACACAATCCGCAAAACTCCGACTGGCTCGTCGACTTCTCAAAACCCTACACAGCCATCTCCACCGACTACGCCATCGTTGCGCGTTATCAGGATGCAACCACCGAGGGGCCCGTGCTCGTCGTCGCCGGACTCGGCCCCTATGGAACTGAGGCTGCAAGCGCCTTTGTCTCAGCGCCTGAATATATGGAACAGATCGTCAAACAGGTGCCAGTCGGATGGGAAAACAAGAACCTGGAAATGGTCATCAAGTCAGAGGTGATCGACGGAAAAGCCGGACCGCCCGTCCTCGTTACCTCGATTGTCTGGTAATCAGCAGAGAGATTCCGCCGGCGCGGCAACCACCTAACTCGCCGCCTGGTGAATCGCCAACAGCTTTTCAAGCAGCGGCCCCAGCAACTTCAAATCCAGCGCGTTGGCCCCGTCGGACAATGCATGAGCCGGGTCGTCGTGCACTTCAAGAAACAGTCCATCCACACCCGCCGCCACGGCTGCCCGCGCCAGAAGAGGAATAAACTCCGGTTGCCCGCCGCTCACGCCATTCGCCGCCGAGGGCTGCTGCACCGAGTGAGTACCGTCAAACACCACTGGAGCCATTGCGCGCATTACGGGCAGCGAACGGTAGTCCACTACCAGCGTGTTGTAGCCGAAGCTCGAACCCCGCTCGGTCAAGAACACACGTTCGTTCCCCGTGGAACGCACCTTCTCCACCGTGTGCTCCATGTCCCACGGCGCCACAAACTGTCCTTTTTTGACGTTGACCGCTCGGCCCGTCTTACCCGCCGCCACCAGCAGATCGGTCTGCCGGCAGAGAAAGGCCGGAATCTGCAGCACGTCCACAGCTTCGGCAGCCACCTCGCAGTGGCCCGGCTCGTGGACGTCGGTGAGCACCGGCAGCCCGGTTTCCCTGGCCAGCTTGCCCAGAATCCGCACGCCTTCCTTCAACCCGGGGCCACGAAAACTCTTCACGCTGGTGCGGTTGGCCTTGTCGTAGCTGGCCTTGAAGATCAGCCCGACGCCCAGGTCCGCCGTGATCCGCTGCAGCGCGTCCGCCATGGTGCGCACGTGCGCCTCGCTCTCGATCACGCACGGCCCGGCAATCAGGAATAAGCGGCCGGCGCCCACTTCCACCGGCCCTATCTCGAACGATTTGCTCACGAACCCGATTTTACCCCGTTAGCCGCCAGCGCCGCGCCCACCAGGTCAGTGTTCTCCTCGTGCGTCCGCGACCACTGCCACAATGCCCGTTCCAGCGCATGCAGCGCCGTGGGCGCAGGAAGATCGGTCTGCGCCTTCACCATCCCGCACTCCGCCAGGTGACGAAGAGTGGCGTTGTATTCGGAATAGAACTTGACGTCATGACGCGCGTGGCCCAGCGCCTCAAGCGCGCGATGGTCCAGCACCGCATAGCGATCTGGATAGATCGCGGTCAGGATCGCCGACGCGATCATGATGTCTACGCCGCGCAGAGCTACCAGCGCGTTCACCGCATCCTCGGTCGAGGCATGGGGTGAGGCAGCCACCGCAAGCGCCGTGCGAATGCTCTCGCTGCTGTTGCCGATCAGGTAATGCACCATCCGCTCCGACTTCCAGCGTACGATCGTTTCCAGATTAGGAAGAGTATATTCACCGCTCCGGATCGCTTCTCCCGCCTCATAGGCAGCCGCTTCCAGTTGCCGCTCACGTTCCCCTGCCTCGTGCCAATACTTTTCTGCCAGTCGCTGTAACTCACTCTCTGCGAGTTGAAGCTGAAAATACGCCATCGCTTACACTCCTTCATTTTCAAAAACCAACAAACAGTAGTCCCGGCAAATGGGGTTGTCAATAGCACTTGATACACTCCTGATTCCCCCCGCAAAGCAGCGGAAATTGAAGCGCAAAAATCTCAAAATAACTCGGGGGATGGGGGCTGCCGATGATTGGACTGGATCACCGCGAAGGTGCCTCCAGAACCAATCCAGACCCCGGATCAGGAGTTCTCCGCTCCCTGATCGCCCCCCATCAGTTTTCCAAATCCCGGCACTGGGCGAAGCGAAGGCCACAAATCCAGCCCGCGCACCTCGATTCGAGCCGAAAATGCCATAAATACATAAATATGCTAATATGTTTCTATGCGTACCACCATCGACATTCCGGATCCCGTCTTCCGCCAGGCAAAGCTGCGGGCCGCAAGCGAGGGCAAAACGCTCCGCGAAATCCTTTTGGAGGGCCTGGAAATCCGGCTCGAGGGTAGAAACGCTGTCGCCAGTCAAAAGAACCATGAGCGCTTTCCGGTGATACGCTCCAGCAATCCTGGCTCCCTGAGGTTAGGTGAGGAGGGTGTTTACGAATACATACCATTTCCCTGACGTGAATGTGTGGTTCGCCCTCAGCCACGAAGTTCATCCGCACCACCGGGCGGCGAGGGAATGGACCGCCTCCCTTTCCGACGAATCCGTTGTTTATTTCTGTCGATTCACGCAGCTCGGCCTGCTTCGACTCCTTACCAACCAGAGTGCTATGGGGAGAGACGTCCTGTCGCAGTTGCAAGCATGGGAGGCATTTGATGCACTCGTCGCCAACCCCGGCAACCGAATGATCGAAGAGCCAGTCGGCCTCGATTCCCAATTCCGTCGCCAAACCAGCAGCCGGGAATTCGCCACAAAACAGTGGGCCGATGGTTATCTTGCAGCCTTCTCAGAAGTAGCTGGAATCCAGCTGATCACCTTCGACCGCGCGCTGGCCGGCAAGGTGGAGGGAGCGGTCTTGCTCGTCTAGGCCAGAAGAGCCTTCAACGGGGGCGATCTCTCTACCTGACGGAAGCAGAAGCTACTGACTCCGACGCCAACCGTCCCAGCCGGTTCTTATAGCTGGCCACCACAAACTCCCGGAACAGAGGATGCGGCTCCAGCGGCTTCGACTTGAACTCCGGATGGAACTGGCAGCCGAGGAAGTAAGGATGGCCCGGGATTTCCACGATCTCGACATAAGTTGCGTCGGGCGTGGTGCCGCTCAGCCGCAGTCCGCCGCCAGTAAGCAGCGCTTCGTACTCGCGATTGAACTCGTACCGGTGCCGGTGCCGCTCGCTGATCTCCGTCGCTCCGCCGTAGGCCTTGGCAGCCAGAGAATCCTCCTGCAGGATGCAGGTCCACGCGCCCAGCCTCATGGTGCCGCCCATCTCTTCCACACCCAGCAGTTCACGCAGCTTGTAAATGATGCGGTGTTGCGTGGCCGGGTCGAACTCGCTTGAGTTCGCGTCCTTGAGCCCGCAAACATTGCGCGCAAACTCGATGCACGCCGTCTGCATGCCCAGGCAGATGCCGAAGTACGGAATCTGCTTTTCGCGGGCATAGCGGATGGCGTTCAGCATGCCCTCGATGCCGCGCTTGCCAAAACCACCCGGCACCAGGATGCCATCGAAGCCCTCGAGTTGCGCCTCGTAGCTCTTGTCGTCAGGTGTTTTTGATTCCAGCCCCTCGGCCTCAATCCAGGTCACCTTCAGCTGCAGGTTCTGCGAGACGGCTCCATGCGTCAGGGCCTCTTTCAGAGATTTGTAGCTATCCTCGTACTCCACATACTTGCCAACGATGGCGATGTGAACCTCGTCCTTGGGGTGGTAGCAGCGGTCCACCAGATCTTTCCAACGGGAAAGATCGGCTTCCGGGGCTTCCTTGTGGAGGTACTTGAGGATCAGCGAGTCAAGACCCTCCTCGGCAAAGCGCAGAGGGACTTCATAGATGGAGGGCACGGTCGTGGCGCCGATAACCGCACGCTCTTCGACGTTGCAGAACAGGGCGATCTTCTGTTTCATGTCGCGGGGCAAGCTGCGGTCGGAACGGCAGAGCAGAACGTCGGCCTGAATCCCGATGGAGAGCAGTTCCTTCACCGAGTGCTGCGTGGGCTTGGTCTTCAACTCCTGCGCGGCGGCGATCCATGGCACCAGCGTCAGGTGCACAAACACCGTATTTTCGCGGCCCAGTTCCTGACGCATCTGGCGAATCGCCTCAAGAAACGGCAGCGACTCGATATCGCCGACTGTCCCGCCGATCTCCACAATCGTCACGTCCGCGCCGTTGGCTGAAACTTTGCGCATGGCGTTCTTGATTTCGTTCGTCACATGCGGGATAACCTGCACCGTCTTGCCAAGGTAATCGCCACGCCGCTCCTTTTGGATAATCTGCTCGTAGATGCGGCCCGTGGTCAGGTTGTTGTCGCGCGAGAGGGGCGCATGCGTAAAGCGCTCGTAGTGGCCCAGATCCAGGTCAGTCTCTGCGCCGTCGTCGGTCACAAACACCTCGCCGTGCTGGAAGGGCGACATGGTTCCCGGATCGACGTTGAGATACGGGTCGAACTTCATCATGTTCACGCGCAAGCCGCGGCTCTCGAGCAGGCAGCCGATCGACGCTGCCGCCAATCCCTTGCCTAAACTGGACACAACTCCGCCCGTCACAAAGACGTACTTTGCCGACATCGATGCACCTTCAAAATTGGATTGTTGTGATTGGACGTACCTGGTGGGCACAATCAAGTATGGCAGAGTTCCACGTGCCAGGGAACACAAATCCCAAAAACTATGTTGAAAAGCCGGGCACCTACCCTACAACATGCTTACATTCAATAACTTGCAGGTGCCCCATCTGGTCGCCACCGCCGGGCGGCGTACATGCATCCTCGTTCAGAACCCGCGAGTGTGGCATTTCCGGAATTCGCTGAACAATTCGACGAGTTTCAGCGGTTCGAAAAGCGTGCCCCAGGGGATAAACACCAAAGCACGACATTTTCCGCAGTCTGCAAAGGACCCACTGTTCGGGTGCTCTACGTGCACAGTGAACTTTAGAGGCACCACGCTTTGAGCTGTTTCTTCTACAATTCACTCATGAGTTTCCCTCAAATGCGCATGCGCCGGCTCCGTCGAAATGACCAGATGCGCGCCCTCGTGCGCGAAACCGTCCTAGAGCCCGGCGACCTCATCTACCCGCTCTTTATCTGCCCCGGCGAAGGCGTCCGCAAGGCAGTCGGGTCCATGCCCGGCGTCTTCAACCTCTCCGTCGATGAAGCTGTCAAAGAAGCTGAAGAAGCCGCGCGCCTCGGCATCGGCGGCCTGTTGTTGTTCGGCCTGCCTGAATCCAAAGACGAGCAAGGCACCGGCGCCTGGAGTGACGGCGGCATCGTCCAGCAGGGCCTGCGCGCTCTTCGCCAGTCCCCTGCCTCCAAAAAGCTTGTCCTTATCGCTGACGTCTGCCTCTGCGAATACACCAGCCACGGTCACTGCGGCGTCGTCATTGAGGGCCGCGATGGATTCGAAGTCGACAACGATCCCTCGCTCGAATTGCTCGCCCGCACCGCCGTCAGCCTGGCCAAGGCCGGAGCCGACGTCATCGCGCCCAGCGACATGATGGACGGCCGCGTCGCCGCCATCCGCCATGCGCTCGACAGCGAAGGCCACTCGCAGGCGCCCATCCTTAGCTACGCATCCAAGTTTGCCTCGGCGTTTTACGGACCGTTCCGCGAGGCGGCCGACTCCGCTCCTCAGTTTGGCGATCGCAAGACCTACCAGATGGACGGCGCCAACCTGCGCGAAGCCATGCGCGAAATCGATCTCGACATCGGGGAGGGCGCGGACATGATCCTGATGAAGCCCGCCATGCCCTACCTCGACGTGATTCGCGCCGCCCGCGAGCGGGTTGACGTGCCCATCGGGGCTTACCAGGTCTCCGGCGAATACTCCATGCTCCAGGCCGCCATCCAGAAAGGCTGGCTCGATCGCGACCGCGCCATTCTCGAGGCCCTGATCGGCATTCGCCGCGCCGGCGCAGACTTCGCCGTCACCTACTTCGCCAAGGACGCCGCAAAACTGCTGGCTTAATTGGATGGGGTTACTCTCGGGCTGCGCTCTCATGCGGCGAATATCCGTCATATTCTCCGCATATTCTGCGGAGAATCCTTGTATTTTGCGGAGGATTGGTCCATAATCTCCGCAGGAGAAGCGGAGAATGTATATTCACCAGCGGGAAGAGTGGCCTCGCTTTCATTGGAGCCTTGACCGCCTGACCGAGCCGTTGGCCTCCGTCCGCCATAAACAGGGCCGTCTCATCGGACACATGGAGGCTCTCGGCTTCAACCTTCGCCAGGAGGCGCTACTCCAGACCCTGACCACAGACGTGCTCAAAAGCAGCGAAATCGAGGGCGAACTCCTCAATGTGGATCAGGTCCGATCCTCGATCGCCCGTCGCCTCGGCATCGATATAGGCGCGCTCAAACCCGCTGACCGAGGCGTTGAAGGTATCGTCGAGATGATGCTCGACGCTACGCGCCGTTACAACGAAACCCTGACAGCAGACAGACTGTTCGCATGGCACGCATCGCTGTTCCCCACCGGGCTCAGCGCAATGACCAAAATCAATGTGGGGAAATGGCGGGACGACTCTACCGGCCCAATGCAGGTAATCTCCGGCCCCATCGGCAAAGAGCATCTCCACTTTGAAGCGCCCCCCGCCGCGCAGCTTGCTGAAGAAACGCATGCCTTTCTCGACTGGTTCAATACGGCGGCGCCCATCGACCTCGTCTTGAAGGCCGGCCTGGCACATCTCTGGTTTGTCACCATTCATCCTTTCGACGACGGTAATGGACGCATCGCACGCGCCATCGCAGACATGGCCCTCGCGCGCTCCGAGAACAGCTCGCTGCGTTGTTACAGCATGTCGGCACAAATCCGGCACGAGCGTTCCGCCTATTACGATATTCTCGAGTCGACGCAGAAAGGCGCGATCGACGTCACGCCCTGGCTTGATTGGTTCCTCGGCTGCCTCGATCGCGCCATCGATGGTGCGCAAATCACGCTTAGCGCCGTCCTCGCCAAGGCACGTTTCTGGGAAGCTTTAAGCCGAGTAACAATCAATGATCGTCAGCGCCTCGTGCTCAACCGCATCGTGGACGGCTTCGAAGGAAAGCTCACATCTTCAAAGTATGCCAAGCTGGCCAAATGCTCGCAGGACACGGCCAATCGCGATATCCTCTCTCTCGTCGAACGCGGAATCCTGATCCGCAATCCCGAAGGGGGCAGGAGCACAAGCTATGCACTCGCTCACTTTGTCTCGTAGACGCCCGGGGTGACCCGCGTCTTATCCCATATGGGGATGAAGGATAAGTTGGAATTTCCACTCAATCAGATCCGCTTCCGCAGATACTCAAACATCACGTACCCGATCGCCGACGACACAATCGCGATCATAAAGTTCGCCACCGTAAAGATGTCATAGAGCGCCATCCCCAGCGTCTTCCCTTGCCCGTTCGCATGCGTAAACTCGCCCATCAGCAGGTTGGAGTAGAACAGAAACACAATCGACGCGATCTCGATCACGGCGCGCAGCACCGGCTTCATCCTTTTCCGTTGTGTCTCGTTCGAGTTCATGGGAATTCCATCCTACCAAGTGCCGCGTCCGGCTCAAAGCAAAACCGGATAGCTCCCTTCCCCACACACTCTTCCCAAACCAGAAAATACTTTGCGTTCGACTCGACCTGTGGTCTTCTAAAGGGAATCTGCCTATGCCCCTCATCCACAAGCTGGAAACCTACTTCGAGTTCAGCCATCTGGGAACCAACTGGCGCACGGAGATTCTCGCCGGCGTCACCACGTTCCTCACCATGGCGTATATCGTGCTGGTCAATCCGGCCATTTTGTCGGCGGCCGGAGTCCCGCTCGCCGCCGCTACCGCCGCCACATGCCTCTCCGCGGCTTTCGGCTGCATCCTCATGGGCATTGTGGCCCGGTATCCCATTGCGCTCGCTCCCGGCATGGGACTCAACGCCTACTTCACCTACACCGTCTGCCTCAAGATGCACATTCCCTGGCAAACCGCCCTGGGCGCAGTCTTTCTCTCCGGCATCATTTTTCTCGCGCTCACCGCAGGCGGCATCCGCCAGATGATTCTTCGCTCCATTCCCCACGAGCTCTACGCAGCGGTCGCCAGCGGCATCGGGCTGTTCATCGCCTTCATCGGCTTTCGCAATGCCGGCCTGGTCATCGGAGATCCTGAGACCCTGGTCGGCCTCGGCAACCTGCGCAATCCCACCACCGCGCTGGCTCTGCTCGGCCTCATCCTCATGGTCGCGCTTGAAATTCGCAAGGTCCGCGGCTCCATCCTCATCGGCGTGCTGGCCACCACCGCCATCTCCTGGGGCTTGGCCTTCGCCATTCTCCACTCCGATCCGCGATCAAGCTGGATCGCCTCGCCCAACTCCATTGCCTGGGCGCAGAATCTAGTGCGCTGGTCGCCCGCGCCCGGCGGCATGCATGCCCTGCTCGGCACCGCCTTCAAACTCGACATCCGCGGCGCACTTAACAAGGGCCTGCTCGAAATCGTCTTCGTCTTCTTCTTTGTCGACCTGTTTGACAATCTCGGAACCCTGGTCGCTGTCACCAAGCGCGCCGGCCTCATCGCCACAGACCACTCCATTCCCCGCCTCAACCGAATCCTCTTCACCGATGCGGTTGCCACTATTTTTGGCTCGCTCTCCGGCACGTCGACCGTCACCAGTTACGTTGAATCCACAGCCGGCGTCATGGCCGGTGGCCGCAGCGGCATCACCGCCATCGTCACCGGACTGCTTTTTCTTGGCGCCATTGCCGCTGCCCCCTTTGTGGGCTTTGTACCCACCGCCGCTACCGCTCCCGCGCTCATCCTTGTCGGTTCGCTCATGCTCGCCACCATCGTTGAAGTTCGCTGGACCGAGCCGCTGGTCGCGGTCCCAGCGTTCCTTACCCTCGTGCTCATTCCGCTCACCTACTCCATCGCCAACGGGCTCGGCTTCGGCATCATTGCCTGGGCCATCCTCCACGTCGCCACCGGCAAGTTCCGCCGCCAGGACTGGCTCCTCTATCTCCTTGCCGCGCTGTTCCTGGTCCGCTTCATCTATCTCGGCGCAAGCTGAATCGCCGGGTGCCCCCGGTCCCTCGCTTTTGGGGACCGGGGATTGCAGCGTCCCAGTCGCCATTCTGCGAACCCGCCACCTGCTAAGATTCTGCTCGTCAAATAATCAGGAGCCATCATGCACTGGTATTTCTTCGTTTCCTATTTCTTCGGCGGCGCATTTCTCGCCAACGCCATCCCTCACCTCGGCACCGGCGTCGCCGGCCGACCCTTCCAGTCCCCCTTTGCAAAACCGCCCGGCAAGGGCCTCTCATCCTCCACGGTCAACGTCCTCTGGGGTTTCCTCAATCTCGTCATCGCCTACTTGCTTATCCTCTGCGTCGGCAGCTTCAGCTTGCACGACATACCGCAGGCGGTTACCCTCGGTGCAGGCATGCTGCTCATGTCTCTCAACCACGCCTGGGGATTCGGACGCTTTCACGGCGGCAACCTGAAAAGCTGATCCCAGCCTCGCGATTGGGTTGCGTCCATCCCGCTCACGTGTGGCCAAAAAGTCGTAACGTCTCCCTCCTCAAGCCCTGTACTATGAGGGTGAGGCATTTGACCTTTTTGAGGCAGCGAAACCTCAGTACGAACCGGACCCGATGGATGGAGAAACCGCGCCAGCTCAAGCTTTCCTCGCTCGCCGTGGCGGCCGTGGCCTCGCTCGCGTTGGCCTGTTCGCTCACCGCCTGCGAAAACGTCACGGGCTTTACCCAGCCAACCCTCGTCCGCGTCATTGACGCTTCTTACATCGCCCCAGCCATCAATGTTTCCGTTGAAGGAACCACCCTCGCCGCCAATATCGGCCAGGGGGCCATCACGCCCTACGGAACACTGCAGGCCAGCATCGCGGCGCCCATCAAGGTCACAGCGGCGACCGGCGGCGCCACGCTGGTCTCCGCCACCGGCACTCTTCTCGCCGGCCACCAGCACTCCGTCTTCATCACCGACAACGGCGTCGCTCCCTTGAGCTACACCGTCACCGTGCTTGAAGATCAGCAGATTGCCGCCGCCAGCAATCACTCAGCCTTTCGCTTTCTCAACCAGGCTCCGAAAACCGGCGCTGTCGATGTCTATATGATTCCCGCCGGCGTCACGATGGCCAACACCATTCCCATCGTCACCAATCTGCCCGTAGGCGCCACCGCCGGCTACGTCAGCTTTACCTCGCAAACCGTCACCATGGTCATCACGCCCACCGGCACCCAAACGCCCCGCTACACATCCCAGCCCCTTGCGCTTACCGGCGGAGAAGTGCGCACCGTGCTCATCGTCGACACCCAGTTGACCTCCGACCCGCCCGTTGAAGTTTTCACGGCCAACGACGTCAACTAGCTTTCGTACTCCAGGAGTGAAGAAGCGGGTGCCCCCGGTGCCTAGCACTTGGGCACCGGGGAATGAATTCAGCGTACTGAAGTCCTCAATGAAACTACTCTTCCTACTCCTGCTTCTCTGCGCCGCCTCAGCCAC
>Ga0182016_10001812_pt1 | contig 25586 bp, 25 predicted proteins | sample 712S2MmetaG_FD_120491 | JGI IMG/M metagenome (GOLD analysis project Ga0182016, IMG submission 120491) | Permafrost microbial communities from Stordalen Mire, Sweden - 712S2M metaG | ecosystem: Environmental > Terrestrial > Soil > Wetlands > Permafrost | place: Sweden: Stordalen | collected...
CGTGATCTCCCACGCCACGCCGCAGCCTTGGTAACAGGCCGAGCCAGTGCCACCGGACGAAGCCGTGCCATAGAGATTGCCGCTGGCGTCGAATATTACATTGCCGATCGGATATCCTCCGTCGATACCGCCGGTAAAATCATGCAGCGAAGTGTAGATCCAGCCACCGCCGGAGGCAGTCAGCTTGAAGACTGAACCGCGGCTGTAGGTGCCGGCCCCGATCGTTGTGCCGTAGAGATTACCGGCCGCGTCCATAAAGAGGCTGCCACGAGGACCGTCGAAGTTCCCTACAAAACTGTAGAGCAGGCTGAAAGTCCAAGCGCCATTGGACGGCGTAAGTTCGAAAACGGTCCCCGTGCCGCCTGACCCGGCGATAGCGGTGGTTCCATAGAGATTGCCTGACTGGTCAAAGATCAAGCCCCCCGCTGGCCGCCCTCCGTCATCTGCCCCCTGAAAATTGTAGAGCCCTCTCTCTTTCCAGGATGACCCTGTGAACATCAGTTGGTAGACGTTACCGTATCCATTCTCCGCCTCGCCAGAGGTGGTGCCATAGAGGTTCCCGGCTTGGTCGAAGATCAAACCACTGAGCGGATTGATGCCGGAGTTCTCGAACTCGACGAGAAGGCTTTCCGCCCAGCCCCCGCCTGAGGGCGTAAGCTCGAAGGCGGTTCCACCATCATTTATCCCGCCCTCTACCGTGGTGCCATAGATGTTGCCCGCTTGGTCGAAGATGAGTTCACCCAGGGGATAGGCTCCATCGGTGAAACCCATGAAGGCATGCAGCACCCTTTCCGTCCAAGGGCAGAACGCGGCCTTGCATACTGTCGGTGGAAGTTTCATGTTGAAAACCGTCCCACAGCCGTACCCATCGCATTGGCTTCCTCCGCGCTGGGTTGTACCGTAGAGACTGCCATCCGGGCCGAAAATTACCCTGCCCACCGGGATGGCCCCGTCATTGCCTCCAGCAAATTGGTAAAGCGGAGTAAAGATCCAGCCGTCAGCCCTTGGGGCCAGCCTGAATACCGTACCGCAGCCCGAACCACCACCACCATTACCACATGGTTCCAGTCCGCCAAATTGCGCGGTTCCGTAGAGGTTTCCACCCGCATCAATGGTCAAGCCAGCATAGGGCCCTGCTCCATCCGCTCCGCCCGTGAAGTTGTGCAGCACGGTGAGGGTCTGGGCCTGCGCCGGCGCAATGGCAAACGCCGCAAGCGCGAAAGCCGGCGCCAGAATGATCGCTATTGTCTGAATGTTGAGCGCAAGGCCAAGTTTGGAGTGGTTCGGGAGATTTGGCATGGCGGCTAGTCCTCGCTGAACAGCAATCATCGATGTCGCTCGTTCTCGACGCTAGTACGTTACACCCGGCGGACCGGAATGGAGTGTGAAAATTGATAACTGTTGCTAACAGGTCATAGCGTAAGTAATCACGAAGGGAACTGCACCAAAAGTGGTGCTGTAGCAGAAATCCCCTCAATGCGTACAACCCCGTCAAACGGGGAAGGGGATAGGAGATAGAGGCCTCCAAAACTGCCCTCGTAACGCATTAGTTAACAATTAACCGCAGCAAGTAATCGGACAGCAAGATTATTCACTTGACAAAGGGTAACGACTTGGATAAGATACATCCATGATGCTCGTTACGCCTTTCCTTTCTTTGGTTTCGGTTGGTTCTCAATCGGCCCAGCTTGGAGCATCTTTCGCAAGTCTCGTTTTATCCCAGCGAGCAGCTTGCGAGTCGGAACGCGCTGTAATGGCGACTTCGGTTTACGAGGTGCTGGCATGACTCTCCCTGAAGTTAATGAGATGTATTCGACCGATGACCGCTGCCGTCAACTGCTTGAGCGTCTGCGCTGGCCTGAGGGTGTTATGTGCCCACGCTGCAAAGATACCCGTGTATCGCGGCTGAAAGAATATTCCCGCTTCGAGTGTGTTGGTTGTGAGTACCAATTCACGGCCACGAGCGGCACGATCTTCCACGACTCGCACCTGCCGCTGCCTATCTGGTTCCTTGCAACCTTGCTGCTGTGTGAAGCCAAGAAGGGCATGAGCGCGATGCAACTCAAGCGGACTATCTGGGGCCAACACAAAGGTTCCTACAAAACCGCTTGGTACCTCTGCCATCGCATACGTCGCGCCATGAAACAGGTTGAGCCGCCCTTGCTGGACGGTACTGTCGAGATGGACGAAACCTATGTAGGCGGAAAGAAGAAGGGGCGTCACTGGCAAGGGCGCAAGGGCCACAAGGAAGTTGTTATAGGTATCCGTCAACGCGGCGGCGATCTGCGCTTCTTCCATGCCGCCGACGCCAAGAGCGGCACTCTGCAAAAGTACATCCAAGAAAACATCAGCACTGATGTTGACGTACTTGTGACAGATGAATGGCCTGCTTATCCCAAGGCCGTCGGCAATATCAAACACGAAACCGTAAACCACAGCGCCAAAGAGTACGTCCGCTTCGGAACCGACATTCACTCCAATAGCATTGAATCGGCTTTCTCGCTGTTGAAGCGCGGGATTATGGGGAGTTGGCACAAGATTAGCGCCAAGCATCTGCAAGCCTACTTGGACGAGATGAGTTTCCGCTTTGACCGTCGCAAGCGTTCCGACTTGTTTATCGACACTGTGCGTCATATGGTCACTGCTGATCCGATGACGTTTGAGAAGTTGACGGCCGCCTAACTCGAAGGAAGATTTTCCTTGCTATGGATAAGAAAACGCTGGTTACGATTGCCGTCACTACGGTTGTTGTGGTAACGATAACCGAAGTTGTTAAGTGGCTTCTCTCGTTGGCCAAGAGTACGGCAACCAGCACTACGACTAGACAAAACGCAAGGAAACTGTTCAGCAAGAACAACCTCACGATTGCTGGAGATGTGTTCGCGCTATTGTTATTCATACTGCTCCTCTGGTCTGAAATGCGTGATAAGTCTCCCATCACGCGCCGCGATGTCCTCAACATTGTCTCCTATACGGTATTCATCATGTTTTGGACTTTTCATTTAGTGTTCGATTTATCAACCAGAAAAATGAGGCGACAATGGAGTGATCTAAATTCACGAATTAAGTCCCTGGCTTCTGAAATTGATACCCAAAAAGACGAAACTCCATGAGATTCCTTGCCCATCGCTAACTACACACCGGAATCCTCGTTGTCGGTCATATCGCTCGCCCCTTTGGTTACCTCTGCAAGTTCGGATACAGCCTTCGCCTTGAGGGCAGCTATTTTGGCGTCTTCAGCCTTCTTCCTCTCTTGCTCCTCTCGCCACGCCTTAATTAGCTTCTCAATGACCTCGTCGCTCTTCTTCTTCTTTTCTCTAAGTTCATGCACATCGTTTCCAAACTTACTGAGCGCCTGCTCGAAATCGGAATCGGTTCCGCCAATGGTTCGCAACGTAGCAAACATAATGTTCGAGGAAATTTTGGTAAATGATTTGGTGAGGTCTTCCTCGGCAGTTACCTCCCAGTCGGGCTTTTCCATAATTGACCCATTATGGTGATTGAGAATCTTGATGTGAGAGTCTCCGCCGACGCCATCAACGTATTCTTTCGCTACATTGAGAAGATACAGACAGGCGCATACGGCATCTTCGGTAGACATTGGCTGGCGATACATCTGGCTTAAGATGTAATCAACCAACGCTCCGGACCCGCAGACTTGGTACTTAGTCTTTTCGATTATCGCTATTCCACTGGTAGAAAAAAGGTGGGCTTTCGTGTCGGCACTGGCTTTTACGCCGATAAGGAGCTCGAAATCCGCTTGCCGTATATCTCGCACCGCCTGAAGGCGAACGTGATCTTGGAATACTTCCCGTAGAACCAACTCGATCTGCTCCAAAACCTTAGGTAATTCTGGGAATGGAGTGGCTTCCTTCAAGATGCGCTGGGCAGTGTAGTCAATCAAATGTCCATGCCCGGAGCCAGAAACTACGATAGAAGAACCAGATGGATTCTGATGAGACAAAATCTTGTCTGCGGACGCCTTTCGGTATCCCCCAGACTCTTCCGAGTCGGAAGCAAAAACTATCCCTGTACTGGTTACAAGACCTGCGATAAGGGTCACGTGGCGTCTCCTCTCGTCCGGCAGTTTTCGACTGCACGGCTGCGGCATCATCGGACACCGCCCTTAGGAGCATCATAACACGCACCCTTAGTGAAGTGAACATTCTTGTCGGACAGTAAACATCTGCAGGCGTGCGAGCGAGTGCGGGTGAGGCGCGAGGCGCAGAGCCGGGCCAGGGGAGCGGGGCGCTAGGGTTGGCACGTGGCGCGGTTCCTGGGAAAAGGGGTGCGGCGGCTTGCTACTGGGGGGCCAAGGACCCGGTTGCGGGTCGCTCCTCGTCCGGAAAAGCCTGAGTGCGGTTGGCGGGAGGACGTTTCACGGGACAGACAAAACCACTTTAGTTTTTATATAAACAACCCGATATATACATACAGGCTCTTGAAAGCGTGTTTGATTGAGGGAAAACTATGGCCATCGACGATCCTACTGGGAAACTTGACTCAACCTTCAGCAACAATGTTAGTCGCCGAAGATTTATAGAAGTTTCCGTCGGAGCGGTTGCATGTGTTTCACTGAGTTCGTTGATGTCCGGATGCGGCGGCAGTATCCACAGTGAGGGGGGATATCCGATTTCTTCCGAGGTTTATACAACTCGCCAGAGGGCCATAGTGCCCAACTCAGTAGCTCCTGATCCGAATACGATTTCACCCTGGGATCCTTCACAATTCAAAGAAAACGGCTATGGCCTCTGGCATTATGTCCCCGGTATCGATCACGGGAAAGACCTAAGAATCATGCCCGTCGGCTATAGCGTTTCATCAGTTACCAATACTGCATCACTTTTGAACTTCTTTACCATAGCTGACCCACATGTTTACGACAAGGAATCTCCCAGTCAGCCCTTTTATCTGTTGACGAAGAGCTTTGAAGACGGTCTACCCGGAATAACGTATACCATGCTGTATACAACTCATATTCTCGATGCAGCCATCCAGACGGTCAATGCCCTTCACCAACAAAAGCCCTTTGATTGTGGTCTCTTTCTTGGCGATGCATCGAACAACTCTCAATATAACGAGCTGAGATGGTATCTTGATGTGATTGACGGTAAGTTCATTACACCAAGTTCCGGTGCTCATGCCGGAGCGGACGCCATCGATTATCAGAAACCTTATCAGGCTGCAGGGCTTGATAAGACAATACCTTGGTATCAGACCAAAGGCAGCCACGATAATTTTTGGTTTGGTTCAAATCTTGTGAATGATTACCTCCGGCAGAGCTATATCGGTGAACACATCCTCAGACTGGGAGATGACTTTACCGATCCCAATCTTCTTAATGAACGTGCTTACTATATGGGCACAATCGACGGCAGCACACCTTACGGCAATATTATCGGTGCAGGACCGGTGAGTACCACAAGAGCGATTGCGGTTGCCGCCGATGCGAACCGTCGTTCACTGAACATGAAAGAGTGGATGAGCGAATTCTTTAATACGTCTTCAAATCCGGTGGGTCACGGTTTTACCCAGAGCAATATCGACAATAACTTCGCCTCATATAGCTTCGAGCCGAAAGCGAATGTACCGATCAAAGTTATCATGCTCGACGATACACAAAGTGAAGAAGATACCGACCTGCCCAACTATGGAAATGGCGCTCTGAATAAGGCCCGTTATGACTGGCTGATCAGTGAACTGGATAAGGGCCAGTCTGCAGGTCAGCTTATGATCATCGCAGCACATGTGCCGATAGGCGTCTTACCTTTTGGTGACGGTAAAACCGGAAGCTGGGGACCGTACTCCGACGTAGACGATTGGACGCTGATTCCTACGCTTCAGAAATATCCGAATTTAATCCTCTGGCTTGCAGGACATCAGCATAATAATCAGGTTACCCCATGGCCATCACGTGATCCCACTCACCCTGAACTGGGTTTCTGGGAGGTTCAGACGGCGTCGTTAAGGGATTTCCCCCAGCATTTCCGCACTTTCGAGATTGTCCGCAACACGGACAATACTATTTCCATCATTATCACCGACATTGATCCGGCAGTCAGGGACGGCTCTCCGGCTGCAATGTCCCGTTTTTATGCTGTGGCGGCAAGCCAGCTATACAACTCCCCTACAGCACTTTATAACCCTGCCGGTACTTACAATGCAGAACTCATCCAACCATTGAGCCCTGAAATGCAGGCAAAGATTCGGAACTATGGAACACCGATGCAAAAGTAATTGTTTTGTCCTGAAAAGCGCAATTGTGAGTGAGTCTCGGGTCCATCCCCCGCACAAAGCTTCGGCCAGAGCTTGGAAGCGCGACACCAATTTCCGCTCGCGAACCCGCTCAGTCGAAAACCGCGAATGAGTGGGGCAACCCGGCGTCGCCCAAATTAAGCGCTCTTGCCCGTAACTCGCGCTGCTACAATCGGCTTCTCTAGCCAAGAAAGGCCACTCCTGAGTTGTGAGGGACCACCTAGGATGCCACGCGCCACAGGCACTAAAGCAGTAAAGTCGAAAGCCAAGCCCGCCAAGCCTTACAAACATCCAGAAGCCAATAGCCCAATGCGTCCCGAGGTGGGGACGCAGGCGCAGTTCAAGAAGAAGCTACTGCCGAAGACCTACAAGTATGACTCGTCGCTGTCTCCGGCTATGGAGTGGGACGGGCAGAACCCGGCACGGGAGCAAGGCGAGACTGACATTGCCACTGCCGAGTCCGAACTTTCCGCTGCCATGAAGGGCCACGAGCTGTGCCAGTGCCTGCCAGTGCCGGGGATGCAGGCGGCGTTTACCTAAACGAATTTGACTAGCGTGACAACGAGATACGCCAATGCGAGATGCAATGGAGGAATTCGAGACAGAGGCCAGAGCGGGTCGGATTTTGTCTATATAGAAGTCTTCTGTGAGTCACTCCGGCTGGCCCAAGGGCGACCAGACAGCCTGCTCCTTCCGGTGCTTCCGTACCCTGTCGGATTGCTTGGCGCGTGCTTGGAGAGAGTGCGCGGCAACTCGGGCGACCTGGGCAGCTTTCATTATTCGTTCAGTTTGAAGCGGTGCGGCACACTGCACAGAATGAGCGCGCCCATACTTGATGTCTTTGCCGCAACTATGACAAACGCTCCGCAGTCGTGGTGCTCGTCCGGAGGGCGGCGACGGAGATGTGCCTTTTGCCTCCCGCTTACGACGCTGAGTTAAGCGCGTGGTGATGATTTCTATTTTGGGAACGGTGGTTACCTTCGTTCTTGAAGGTGCGCTTTCTTCTCGGCGCGCTCTGGACTGCAAAATAAACTAGGAACGCCGGGGCTAGTCTCTGGCGCCGCCTGTCATCGAAATGCTGACGGGGGCCCGATCTTTTAAATATTGGAAAATGCGTCAGTGAAGCTCTGCAGCGCTAGCTAACCTCTTATTCTGGAATACTTTGGATACAGGTCATTTCTTATGAATACTTTGCGTAGAATATGGCAAAGTATTGATTTGTAAGGAGTTATACTACGGAATAATTCCAATTGATTCAATACTTTAGGGGCAAAGTATTGAAAATAAACAGGACAAATTTGCGGGGGGGGCCAGTAGGATGCTGAAATACTCGAAAATTGCTGGCGTGCCGCCGGCTGAAAGCCGGCTCCCGATATCTAGAGTATGGAGACCTAGACGCGACGCTAAAGCGTTGCTCTACCCGAACAAAGCGCTCCCAAGAGCTTCTTAGCCCATGCCAGGAAGCCACTCGCGCAGTCTCAAAACCCCGGTGGCCGCTGGCTCGCGACGTTGAACGTGCGCTCCAGTGCCAGTCCAGCTTCGCACAGCGTTCCTTCCTCAAACAGCCGGCCGATCAACGTCACGCCATGCGGGACGCGGCGCGGCGGCGAAAACTTTGGCAGCGGGTGAGCCGGATCGGGCGCCCAATCACTACGCGCCTCGGACACCTCGACGAAGCCCGCGCGCAAAGTAAGCGAAGGCTGGCCGGTGAAGTTGGTGATAGTCAGCATTTCGTCGCGCAACGAGGGCACCAGTAGTAGATCTACCTGCGAGAAAACGCGCTCCATCTCCAAGGCAACTTTGCGGCGGAAGCGGCCGGTCTGGACGAAGTCGACCGCGGAAAGAAATCTTGATTGGCGGAAAGTATTGGGCCAGGCGTCGGGCACCTGCATCTTGAGCTGGTTCAGCTTGCCGCTCAGCGTCAACTCCTCGAATGCCGCCGAGCCTTCGGCGAACAGGATCAGGTCGAGCGAATCGTAAGGCCAGTCGGGAATGGAAACCTCAACCGGAACCATACCGACTTGCTTCACCGCCTCCAGCGCGGCGCGATCCACGTCGGTGGCGGGAGCCTGCTTCATCCAGGCAGGGAAGTAGCCGACGCGCAGTCCCTGCACGCTGGCATTGGCGTTGAAGTCAAGCTTGCTGGGCACACTGGAGACGTCGCCCGGGTCGGGGCCGGAGATGGTATTCAGCACCAACACGGTGTCTTCGACACAACGAGCCATGGGACCAAGTTTGTCGAGCGACCAGCACAGCGTCATGGCGCCGGTACGCGCCACGCGACCGAAGGTGGGCCGCAGGCCGGTGACGCCGCAGCGCATGGAAGGACTGACGATGCTGCCGCCGGTTTCGCTGCCGATGGCAAAGCCTACCAGGCCTGCCGCCGTGGCCGCGCCCGGACCCGCGCTCGAGCCCGACGATCCTTCCTCCAGCAGCCACGGGTTCATGGTCTGGCCGCCAAACCAGATGTCGTTGAGCGCCAGCGCGCCCAGACTCAACTTGGCAACCAGCACCGCGCCTGCATCGTTCAGTCGCTGCACGACGACCGCGTTCTTGTCGGGGATGCGATTGCGAAAAGGCTCGGCGCCATAGGTCGTGGGAATGGCCGCCGTGTCGAGAAGGTCTTTGGCGCCCCACGGAATGCCGTGCAGCGGCCCACGATATTTTCCGGCGGCGATTTCTTGATCGGCCTGCGTGGCTTGCTGGAGCGCGAGATCGCGGGTCAGTGTGATGACGCAGCGCAGCGTGGGATTGAACTTCTCCAGCCGCGCCAAGTAGATCTGAGTCAGGCGCTCGGAAGTGAGCTGGCGCAGCTGGATCCAAAGCGAGAGCTGCGAGACGGTCGCGAAAGCGATGTCTTCGTCGTTGGCGGGTAACGGCCTGGGATCGAACTTGCTCCTGATGAATTCGTTGCTCGACGGACCATCCTTTTCGCCGGGCAAGACCGGGTCCCAAACCGCAGCGGGCGCCAGTGTCGGCTCCAACGCCACTTTGTGCGGTCCCACTCTTAGCTCATACAGCGGAGCCATGGCGCTGCGCCAGTTGCCGGCGGCTTGCGCGAGTTCGTCGGAGGTCAACTCAACCTCCACCAGCTTTTCTGCCTGGCCAAAAGTTGCGGGCGACACCTCAGGTCCAACCGGAGGCGCGGTCCCAAACGCGGGAGGAGCGCCCGGCGGCAGTTCCGAGGAATTCTGAGTTTGACCGTACGACGCAACGGCCGCCCCTAGTAAAGCAAGAGGCGCGTGGGTCAAGAATTGTCTGCGCGATTTCGACATGTGGGCTCCTGCGGCGGGCCTTCGCCAAGTCTGGCGCCCGAGGCGCTCTAGACTGGCAAGATACACCATCTGAGAAGGCATACACTGCCGCACGTTGGCGCGGTCCGAAAAAATTGGCTGATCGCAGAACCTGGTTAACGCCAAGCTTTGGGAGTGAACTTCTCGCTGCTGGCACGCGTATCACTCGGATGCTGAGGAGAGGCTATGAGACGAGCGCTACTTCTTTTGGCAGCGGTGTTTTCGATTCATGCGTTGCCTATTGCGGGCCAACAGCCATCCATCAAACGCCTGGACGGTAGCACCCTAACCTCGGCCGAAATCGATGCTACGGTTACCCGGGTAATGCGTGCCGCCGAAGTCACAGGCGTTGGCATTGCCATCTTCAATAACAACCAGATCGTCTATCTCCAGGCTTACGGCGTTCGGGACAAGGAAAAGAACTTGCCGCTCACTCCTGACTCCGTAATGACGGCAGCCTCGCTGAGCAAGTCGGCTTTTGCCACCGTGGTGATGCAATTGGTTGAGGACGGCGTTCTCAACCTGGACAAGCCGGTCTATCAGTACCTGCCTAAGCCGCTGCCGGAATATCCCTTCTACCGTGATCTCGCCGGCGATCCACGCTATAAGCAGAGCACCCTTGCGCATGCTGCTGGACCACACCAGCGGATTCCCCAATTGGCGGTCGTTTAATGACGACCACAAACTCAACATCAACTTCACGCCGGGTTCGAAGTTCGCCTATTCCGGCGAAGGCATCCTGTTGGCGCAGTTGGTGGGTGGAGACTGTCACCGAGAAGCCCATCAACGGGGTGATGCGTGAGCGTCTTTTCGGACCTGACAATATGACGCGCACCAGCATGGTTTGGGAAAATCGGTTCGAGAACGACTATGCCAATGGCTACGATGCATACGGGCGCTCGCTTGGTCCCGAGCGACGCGAGGCCGCGGATGCTGCCGGCTCCATGCAGACTACGCTACGAGACTATGCAAACTTCCTGCAGGCGCTGCTGCAGGGTCGCGACTTAAACAAGGCCACTCGCGAGCAGATGTTGAGCCCGCAAGTCCAGATTTTCTCCAAGCACCAATTTCCTTCGCTTGCCACCGAGACAACCACGGAGAACAAAGCGATCCGCCTCAGCTATGGCCTAGGATGGGGCCTCTACTGGACTCCTTATGGCAGGGCGTTCTTCAAGGAGGGACATGACGAAGGCTGGCGGCACTACGCGGTGTGCTTCGACAAGCCGGGCACCGGAATCCTGATCATGACCAATAGCTCTAATGGCGAAGGAATCTACAACGAACTACTCAAGACCTTGCTCAAGAACACTCTTACGCCCATCGAATGGGAGCAGTTTACACCTTACAACCAACTACCTCCTCATCCTCCGTTGAAGCAGCACAAGGAAGTCGCGGTCGATCCCAAGCTTCTGGATCAGTTCGTGGGCCGCTACCAATTCACGCCCGAAATCATTCTCACTATTACGCGCGATGGGAATCGGCTCTTCGTCCAGCAGAACGATGAACCGCAGCAGGAATTGGGCGCCGAAAGCGAGCGACAGTTTTTCTCCAAGGTAGCCGACGACGAGTACAGCTTCGAGTTCGACAGCCCAGGCAACGTAACCAGGATGGTGCTGCACACCGACGGCAAAGACTTGCCGATCAAGCGGGTCGACTGACGCCGCCGAGGTGCAAATAGCCGAGAGCGACGCCAGTTCTTCGGCTCATGTAAAATAGTTTTGCTACCCGGCGAGTAGAGAGTGGCGCCAAACGCGCCCCAACTGCAGTCGAAGCCGCTCTTCAAGAGCGTGGGCTGGAGACATGTGCATCTCGCGCTGCCGCGCCCATCCGCTTCGGCCTTACGTTTTACTCCCAGCCATGTAGACTTTGGTACCGCAGCAGCCTGCGGAAAGAATTGGTAACGTTTCAGGAGAGAAGAATGGCCAAGATCGCAAAGACCGCAGACCGCAAGAAGGTAATGGACACCACCAAGAGCACGGATTGCCCCAAGTGTGGCAAGCCCACCCGCGTGGTCAAGCGCCTAAAAGATCGCGAGCGTGACATCCCGGGCGGCATGTACATTTCCTGCTCGGCGTGCGAGTTTTACGAGAAGCTGTAGGTTCGGAGCGCACCGGCGTAAATCGTTAAGAATATAACCTGGCTCTGCACAGCGCGGTTCATTCCGCGCTCTTGCTGTTCTTGGGATCAATTGGCCGGAGATTTCGCCGCTGCCTCGATCTCCGCTTTGAACTGTTTGGTGATCTGTTTTTTCCACGCGTCGTCCCACACGCCCCGCTTTCTCATGTAATGCTCCATGTGGGCCAGCGGATCATGCGACGATTCCATTCTGCAATCGATTACGGTTGGCCCCGCTCCATTTCGCGCCCGGTGAAGGGATTCCTGCGCCACGCGCCAGACGGCGACCACGTCGCCGCCGTCTACGATGATGCCGGGAAAGCCGTAGTCGCGCGCCGTGAAGCTGAAGTCTTCCAGATGAGTATTCTGGGGGTCGCTAGACGGCGGGTTTGCCGCTCCGCCCTTGACCACGTAAAGGATTGGCAACTTATGAGCACCCGCAAAGTTCAATGCATCGCGCCAACGATCGAGGGAAGGCGATTCTTCCGCACAGATCGCAATCACCACGTTTTGCTTCTTCTCGAACTTGTGAGCCAGAGCTATCCCCGTTCCCATGTTGAAGGGATCAGCCGGAAGGGATGCGGGAGCAACCACGCCATCGAATCCATAGCTGCAAGAGCTGGCTTTATCCTTTTGTTCCAGAAGGAACTTCAACGGTAGTCCTCGGGAAACAAGCGCCGCAAAATTCCGGCCCGATGCGGTGATCGTATCCTCCATCCGGAGGCCGAAGATCGTGCCCGCTACAACCGCTTCGTGTCCGATCGCGAGATCGTATTCTTGGGCAGAGAATCGACGCTGGGCATACTCCTCTACCAGCCTGCACCTCAGCAGGGCAAGATACAGCTGGCGCAGGACCTCTCTGTTGGAAGGAGCAGGAGAAGCGCTATTGCCGTTCGCCGTTTGGAGCGCAGCGACAGTTACTGGTTGCTTGCTGAGACTTTTCTTGCGCGACGATGTAGCCGAGCGGTTCCTGCTGGTTGTTGCCATTCACCTCGTCCCCGGAGAATCCGTAATTGTATCGCAGCTGGAATCGCCAACTGGAAAAGGTCGCGCGGGACTGGGTGGCGCCAGATGGCAAACAGGAGAGCCGAAACACAACCAAAGTCGCAAGACTTTGCATCCTTGATCAATAGGGTGTGACAGTTTTCAACACAATTGTGCATAACGCTGTGGAAAACGGCAGCTACCTACCCCCTAAGTTGCACGAATTCAAAATTTCCAGCACAGTGCACCGAACCAAGTGCGGAATGCATATGGAAAATCTTGTCTTTCCAAGTTGCACGGCGTGGTGGTTGCAAGTGCGTGCAGGGCGCATGCTAGTCTGACGCGGTGAAATCGCGACTCGACAAACTGATCTTGCAGCGCGGTCTGGCACCCTCCCGCGAGCGCGCCCAAGCGCTGATTCTTGCCGGACGAGTACTGGTAAACGAGCAAAAGCTGGAAAAAGCCGGCGCTGCGGTTGCGGACGACGTATCGATTCGTATTCTCGGCGACGATCTGCCCTACGTCGGTCGTGGAGGATTGAAGCTGGCACGCGCGCTGCAGCACTGGCGCATCGACGTTGCTGCCAAGACCTGCCTTGACATCGGCGCGTCAACCGGCGGATTCACCGACTGCCTTTTGCAGCACGGCGCTGCTCGGGTGATTGCCGTCGATACCGGGTACGGACAGATGGACATGAGGCTGCGGGACGATCCTCGCGTGCATCTGCTGGAGAAGACCAACGCGCGCTATCTTACTACTGAACAAATCTGGCCAGACGGTCGGCGCGAAGCAATTACTCTTCTGGCCATGGACGTCTCGTTCATCTCTGCTACACTCGTTCTCCCAGCGGTTCTGCGCTCTGTGCGCTCGTCGTCCGCGAACCTCGAAGCGGTGGTTCTGGTCAAGCCGCAGTTTGAAGTTGGCCGGCGGCAGGTTGGCAAGGGCGGAATCGTTCGCGACCCGCAGGTTCAGCAATCAGCGGTGGACAGGATCGCCGGTTTGGTTGTCGAGTTGGGAGGTACCCAGGTTGACTTCATCGAGTCCCCCATTCTCGGCGCGGAAGGTAACCGCGAGTTCCTGCTCCATGCCCGCTTCGCCTAGCCGGCGGCGAGCCGACACCCGTTCGCGTTACACTAGACACTTCTCCATCGAATGACATGAAGTCTGCCGCGATCATCTCCAAGCCCTTGAAGCCGGAACTAGCCGGCATTCTGCCCGAGCTGTTGGCGTGGTTTCGCAAGCGCGGGTACACGCTCTATCTCGACCAGGAAACTGCCCAATACGCCAACGGTGAGGAAGTTGTCCCGCGCAAGGCGATGGGCGCCAAGCATCCGGATTTTGCGCTGGTGCTAGGAGGCGACGGAACGCTGCTTTCGGCGGCGCGCGCCCTGGCCCACGAAGATGTCCCAATCCTTGGGGTCAATCTCGGCTCGCTGGGATTCCTCACCGAAGTGCCGCTCAGCGAGATGTACACCACGCTTGAGGCGGTCGTTGCCGGCCACTGTCCGGTCGAGAATCGCGCGGTCCTTGACTGCACCCTGCTGCGCGGCAGCCAGGAACTGGCCCATCATTTTGCCCTCAATGACGTAGTAGTCAACAAAAGCGCCATATCCCGGCTTATGGATTTCGATCTTCTCATCGACGGCAATTTCGTCTTCAGCTACAAGGCTGATGGGGTCATCATCGCCACGCCGACCGGTTCCACTGCCTATTCGCTGGCGGCGGGAGGTCCGGTGCTCATGCCGTCCGTCGAGTCCTTCGTGGTGACTCCGGTTTGCCCGCACTCGCTCACCCATCGCCCGCTGGTAGTCACCGACAAAGCTCAGATTGAGTTGCGCGTCGAAACCAGCGCCGAAGAAGCCTTTCTCAGCATCGACGGACAAATCGGTATGCCGGTCAAGGAAGGCGATCGCGTCGTTTGCCGTCGGGCCGAGCACACGGTGCAATTGATGCGAGTCCGGCGAACCTTCTTCGACGTGCTGCGCAACAAGCTGAAGTGGGGGCAACGATAACCCTGACGCGCCACGCTCGGCGACTCAGGTGTGCAAAGTTTAATTCAGCAAGTAAAAGGCGCGGCCCTGAGACCGCGCCTTTGGTTATTCGCTAGGCGACTTCACGCTTTCCTGCAGCCAGTCGCGCGCTTCCAGCTCGCACTTCTTGGAGCAGAACGTATGGCCGTCACGCGCCCGGCTTGTGCTTTTGAGGTACTGGGAATAACACCAGAGGCAGACCGCAGCCGAAGTGGCGGCGTCAGATCGATTTGGGTGCATGGGCTCTCCAGTGGAGAGCGAGCATAAGACAACTTGCGGGCAAACGCAATCGGCAAAATCGCGGTATCTAGAGAGTCACGTCCGGCGAGACGGAAGTGGGGAAGCTACAGCCGCTCCGGTGCCAACAGTCCGGCAATCGACTCCCGCTTACGTACCAGCCGGGAGCGCGCCCCGTCGACCAGTACCTCCGCCGGGCGCGGCCGCGTATTGTAATTCGAGGCCAACGACATGCCGTACGCTCCGGTATCCAGAATGGCGAGTAAGTCTCCTGCTTGCGGACTGCGAATCACACGGTCGCGGGCAAAGAAATCGCCGGTCTCGCATACCGGCCCGACCACATCGACTTTCTCCGTTGTAACCGCCCCTTTGCGCAGAAGCACGGGCACAATCTCGTGATACGCATGGTAAAGCGACGGCCGCAGCAGGTCGTTCATGGCCGCGTCTACCACGACAAACTGCTTGCCGTTATTCTGTTTGCGGTAGAGAACTCGGGTTAGCAATACGCCTGCCGGCCCAATGATGGCTCGTCCGGGCTCCAACAGAAGATGAACGCCCAGGCCGTCGAGCGGTTCGCGTAACGCTCTAGCATATTGTTTGGTTCGGCTGGAAAAGCTCGGGTCCGACGTGTTCTTGTAAGAGATCCCCAATCCTCCACCGGCATCGACGTAGCGAATATCCAGGCCGTCCGCGCGCAAAGAACGCACCAGCGAGGCGGCACGCTGCATGGTTTCGCGAAACGGGTCCAGCTCCGTGATCTGGGAGCCAATGTGTACGCTGATCCCGGCTGGCTTCAGATAACGTTCGGTTGCGCCGCGAAGGTAAAGCTCGGACGCATCACGCCAGGGAACTCCGAATTTGTGTTCATGGAGGCCGGTCGAGATGTAAGGATGAGTTTTTGCCGCGACCTGGGGGTTCACCCGTATCGCGAACTGTGCCGTCTTGTGATGATGTGCGGCCCGCGCCGCCAGCAGTCCAAGTTCGCTGCTGCTCTCCACGTTGAACAGTAGGATGCCGGCCCGCAGCGCCTGATCGATTTCGTCAGCCAGCTTGCCGACACCTGAAAAAACGACCTTGGCCGCGGTTCTTGGCGCCGCAGCCATCACCCGCTGCAGTTCTCCACCGGAGACAATGTCGAATCCCGCTCCCAGCCGGGCCAGCATCTTCAGGATCGACAAATTCGAATTTGCCTTGATCGAATAACAAATCGTGTGCTCGCACCCACGGAACGCCTGATCGAATTGCCGGTACCGCTCGCGGATGGTCGAAGCCGAATAAACGTATAGGGGAGTCCCGTATCGCTTCGCTAAACGAGGCAGCGGAATCTGGTCGGCCTGTAACTCGAGGTCGGGCTTGCCAACGAGTCGCGTTTCTCGGCGGTAGATGAACCCCGGCGGGCGTTCTGGCGGACGATTGGCTTTCACTTTTTCGCTTTCACTTCGTGCGGCGACGGCCCTTTCACCTTGAGGGCAACAATCGTTTGATCGTCAAAGGCTTCCATGCCTTCGGCGTGGCCCGACACCGCGGTGAAGATCGCGTCGACTAACTCTTCCGCGCTGCGATGCGCGTTTTCGCGGGCGACCTTTTCCAGACGATAACGTCCGAACATCTCGCCCTTGGAACTGGTGGCGTCAAGAATACCGTCGCTGAGGAACAGGAAGACGTCACCGCGATGCGCGCGCAGGCTCACCTCGTCGTAGGTCGCATTGTTGAACAGTCCGATGGGAAGGCCGGTCGCCTGGATTTCTTCCAGCTTGCCATCGTGAAGATATAGCGGCCGCGGCAATCCCGAGTTCGCCAGTTGCAGTAGTTGCTGGTTGTCGTCCCAGATGGCATAGATCATCGAAACGTATTGGCCCTCGATTGGCCGTTCCGAGAGCGAAAGATTGATAGCCTCCAACATGCCCGCCGCACTGGGCTCTTCGTTGGCGTGCGAGCGCGCTATGCCGCTGACCAGCGCCGCGTAAATTGCCGCCGGCGCTCCCTTGCCGCTCACATCGCCCACGACGATTCCGGTAACGCCCTGCCCACTGTACTTCAAGAAGTCGTAGAGGTCGCCGCCGATCTGACGCGCCGGCGCAAACCGCGACGCGACTTCGGCATTCTTGAACAGCGGCAGCTTCTGTGGCAGCAAGCGGAACTGCAACTCGCGGGCCAGCGCCAGGTCTTGCTCCAGGCGCTTCTCCTGGCGCGCGATGCGTTCGTACAGCGTCGCATTCTCGATCGCGATGGCCACCTGGGCCGCCATGGTGGTCATGATACGGACGTGGTCTTCATTGAAGTAGTTGCGCCGCGTGTGCTCGATGTCGAGGACGCCGATCACCTTGTCTTTGTAGATCAGCGGAATGCATAGCTCGGAGCGGGTCTCGGGATTCGCCTTGATATAGCGCGGGTCCTTGCTCACGTCCGGAACCAGCACGGCCCGCCCATGTTCCGCGGCGTAGCCGACCAGGCCAACGCCCAGCGGAATTTCGTGCTTGAGCTGCACGTTTTCCTTGAAGCGCAGCGAGAAACGATGCTGCAACACGGTGCCGGTGGGATCGAGCAGCAGGATGGAGAACATCTGGTAGTCGATGATGCGGGTCAGCAGGTCGGCAATCCGCTTCAGCAGTTGATCGACATTCAGAATCGAGGTCAGCTCGCGGCTGATCTCGGTCAGCAGCGTCAGCTGCCGCGCCTGACGCGCGACGCGCGTGTACAAGCGTGCGTTTTCGATACCGATTGCGATGCGGGATGCGAACAATGTGAGCAGGCGCTTATGTTCTTCGCTAAACGCCCCAGGCTGACCGGCTTCCACATCGATGACGCCGATAACTTTGTTCTTGGCGATCAGCGGCGCTGCCAGCTCAGAACGCGCGCCCGGCGCGGAGTTGATGAAGTTCTCCTCCGCCGCAACATCGTTGACCAGCACGGCCTCGCGCCGCAGCACTGCCTGCCCGGTGACCCCCTGGCCCACCTTGATGCGGATGCGCTCGGCAACCTCGGGCGGATGGCCGACCTGAAATCGTACGCGCAGCTCCTGGGTTTTCTCGTTCAGCAGCAGGATGGCAAAGATTTCATAGTCGATAACTTGCTTCAGCATCTCGGCCACGCGCTGCAGCAGAGTGTTCAGGTCGAGCGTGGTGTTGACCGCGTCGGCGACCTCAAGCAGGTAAGAATCGAGCGGCGAATGAACCGCAGGCTGTGTGATGGAAGGTGACATCGAAACGGAATTCTTGTCTTTCATCATAGCAGCCGTTTTCGTGTGAGCCAGGCGCGGGACGCGGCTCTTGCGCGAGTGTAGAATTCGGCAGCGCTTGCGCCGCCGCGCCAGGGAACAATGCAGCATGGTATCACCGGCGGCGCGCTTCTTCGTTGGTAAGATCCGCAAGTTGCGGCGCGGGTGCGCACCCACTAGAATTCTTCTCTGCCAAGGAGAGAGAGTCATGCCGTTGCCTGAGTTCAAGCAACTGGTGAACGAAGCGAAATCGCAGATCACCGAGATTGGTCCGGATGAGCTCAAACACATGCAGCAATCAGGGGAAGACTTCACCCTGATTGACGTGCGCGAACGCGACGAGCAGGAGAAGGGAACTATTCCCGGCGCAGTTGCCATGCCGCGCGGCATTCTGGAAGTGAACATTGATCAGATCACCACCGGTAAAGACCGCAAGCTGGTTTTATATTGCGGCGGAGGCAGCCGTTCGGCGCTCGCGGCCCTCAATCTTAAGAAGATGGGTTTCAACAAAGTGATCTCGCTGTCCGGCGGTTGTCGCGGCTGGCGCGAGTCGGAAACCCAGTGAACCTCGCTTAACTCTAATGCAATGGCTGTTCCCAACTCCAGATTCGCATGAGGAAAAAATGAATTTGCAGGGAAACCGGTTGACGTGGCTCGGACATGCGACCTTCCGCATTGAAACCAATGATGGAACCGTTATTTACATCGATCCTTGGCTGAGTAACCCGCTTTGTCCGGAGGACGAAAAGCAGGTGAAGAAGTGCGACGTAATGATCTGCACCCACGGCCACGGCGATCATATTGGTGATGCGGTGAAGATCGCCAAGCAGCACAACCCTATGGTGGTCGGCATCTTCGAACTCTGTCTGTGGCTGCAAAAGAAAGGCGCCAGGCAGATCTCGCCCATGAACAAGGGAGGCACGCAAACGGTCGCCGGAATCAAGATCACGATGACGCACGCGGTACACTCATGCGGCATTCAGGAGGACGATGGCAGCATCGTCTATGGCGGCGAGGCTTGCGGTTATGTGCTGGAACTGCCCGGCGGAGTGAAGCTTTATCACGCGGGCGATACCGCTGTCTTCGGCGATATGCAGATCATTCATGAGCTTTACGCGCCGGAGATCGCAATGTTACCCATTGGCGACCATTTCACCATGGGGCCGCGCGAAGCCGCCCACGCTTGCATGTTGCTTAAGCCCAAGACGGTCATCCCCATGCACTTTGGAACGTTTCCGTTGCTCACCGGACGTCCGGGCGAACTAAAGAAACTTCTTGGCCCAGGAGGCCCGGAAATACTGGAGATGAAGCCGGGACTGACGATCGAGTAGGCCCCGGCTGTCGCAGCCCGCTACCGGCGACCCGGATAGTAGCGGACGTTGGTGGGACTGCGGGAACAGTCGGTTTGGAAAGTCTGTTGAAGGGGCGCACCTTTAGGTGCGCCGCACGACGTGCTTTTGTCATCACGAGCCGGCTTCAGCCGGCGAGGGATCTGCTTTACCGGAGCCGAGAACCTACTAATGCCCAACATCACCGATGAACAAGTTGAGAATTATCTCTATGCCATGCTTCCGCCGCGCGAGCTCGTGCTGCAGGAAATCGAGCGCCAAGCCAAGGAGCGCGACATTCCAATCGTCGGCCCCGCGGTCGGTCGCCTCTTCTATCAGTACGCCAAGCTGATCAACGCGAAGACCGTCTTCGAGATGGGCTCGGCCATCGGCTATTCGACCATCTGGTGGGCCAAGGCGGTGGGCGAAGGTGGCAAGGTCCACTACACCGACGGCAGCCGCAAGAATGCCGACGAAGCTCGCCGCTACTTCGATCAGGCAGGCGTGGCCGACCGCATCGAAGTCCACGTTGGCGATGCGCTGGAGGTGCTGTCGGAGCGCAAGGAGCAGTTCGACATTCTGTTCAGCGATGTCGACAAGCACGACTACCCGCGCGTCTTCAACATGGCCGCAGCACGTGTGCGCAAAGGCGGACTCTTCCTCACCGACAATACGTTGTGGAGTGGTAAGGTAGCGTACGCGGCTGGCAATCCCCAACTGTCCAAGCCTGGGGCCGGTGATAAAGAGACAGAAGGCGTGGTGGAGTTGAACCGCTTGCTCTACTCGTCGGCGGACTGGTACACCACGATCATCCCGCTGCGCGACGGCGTCGCGGTGGCGATGAGGTTGTAGCTCTCATGTCCGACATCGCTCTTGCTGACATTCTGGCGATTGCCGCCCATCGAGACGACGTCGAACAGACCTGCGGCGGCACGCTGCTGAAGATGGCCGAGCGCGGTTATCGCACCGCGATCCTTGACCTGACGCGCGGCGAGATGGGCACGCGCGGCACGGTCGAAGACCGCGCGCGCGAGGCAGACGAGGCGGCGCGCATTCTTAAAGCCGGCTGGCGGCAGGCGCTCGACATCCCCGACGGCCGGGTCGAGAACACCTACGAAAACCGGCTGAAAGTGGCGCGCGTTATCCGCCAATTGCGGCCGCGGGTGCTGATCCTGCCTTACTGGCAGGCGCGTCATCCCGATCACGCCACTGCGTCGGTTGTGGGCTATGAAGCGACGTTTCTGGCGGGATTGGCCAAGCTCGACCTGGGCGCGCCGCCGCATCGGCCGTTCAAAATCATCTATGCCAGCCTGTATGCCGACGTTCGCCCGACATTCGTGGTCGACATCTCGGCGCAGTTTGAGATGCGCTTTGCCTCGCTGATGGCCTATCGTTCGCAGTATCAGGACCAGTCGGCGGGCAGCGGCCTGTTCCCGCGGCAGGCGGAAATTCGCGAACGCCTCGCGGCGATGGCCGGATATTACGGTCTGCTCGCAGGCGTGCAGTACGCCGAGCCCTTCGCGCAGAAGGAAGTTGGCTTAGTCGAGGATCTGCTAGCGGTGCCGGTGCAGTCGATTTGAGACGACAAAGGCAATAGAAGCGGGAAATCATATGCATCACTAACAGCCATGTGATGCACTACTCCACAGATTGCATCAATGTCTCTTATAAGTCATAATAATGTTATGCGAACTACAATTACGCTGGATGATGACGCAGCTGCCATCGCTGCACAATATGCCGAAAGCCGAGACATTAGTCTTAGCAAAGCGATTGCTGAACTGATCGTGCGTGGCACGCGAAAATCCGCGCGCATCAAGTATGTAGATGGCCTGCCGGTTTTCGATCTGCCGAAAACAAAACAGCCCATCACTAGTCAGCACGTGAAAGCACTCGAGGCGGAGGAGCAGTGAGCGCTTTTCTTCTCGATGTTAATGTTTTGATCGCGTTGCTACGTCAGGATCACGTAGCCCATAAGTCGGTGAAACGCTGGTTCCAGCATACGGGCAGCAAGCATTGGGCCACCTGCGCATTAACGCAAGCCAGCTTTGTCAGAATCGTTTCCAACCCGAAGTTCGCTGAGCACTCGCTCGATATCAGCGAAGCGTTGGAGATGCTCAGCACCGTCACCAAACTGTCCGGCCATCGGTTTTGGACAATGGACGTTGATTTTCTTGAAGCTGTCCAGCCGTTTGCCGAGAGACTCTTCGGTCATCAGCAGGTAAGTGACGCGTACCTACTAGGACTGTCGGCGAAGAAAAAGGGACGATTGGCGACGTTGGATCGGGCGATTAAGGCGTTAGCTGGAAGCGAGTTCCGCGATTATGTGGTGGTTTTGGAATGAACGATTCTTGCCCGCTACAAGGGCACTTGTCGCCCTACTTCTTCCTCTCCACCATAAAATGCGCGATCTCGCGCAGGGTTGCGGCGCTATCGCCAAAACCATCCAACGCGGCGGAGGCTTTAGCTACCAGGTCGTCCGCTTTCTTCAGCGATGCATCGATCCCAAACAGCAAGGGATAAGTTGCCTTCTCGGTCGCGGTATCTTTGCCGGCAGTTTTGCCCAGTTGCTCCGAGGTCTGGGTTACGTCGAGCACGTCGTCGACGATCTGAAACGCCAGCCCAATGTTTTGGCCAAAGTCTCGCAGGCTCTGAATCTGGATCAAATCTGCACCTGCGTACATGCCTCCGGTGACCACACTGGCGGTCAGCAGCGCGCCGGTCTTGGAGCGATGGATGTACTCCAGCGTCTGCGCGTCGGGCCGCGTGTGTTCGGCTTCCAGGTCCATCACCTGGCCACCGATCATGCCGTCGATGGTTCCGGTGTCGTGCGCGATCTCGCCGATGATGGCCACGCGCGCCTCGGCCGGGCACTGCAACTTCGCCAGCACCTCGTAAGCATAGGTCTGCAGCGCATCGCCGGCCAGGATCGCCGTGGCTTCGCCGAAGGCTTTGTGGCAAGTGGGAAAGCCGCGGCGCAGATCGTCGTTGTCCAGCGCGGGCAGGTCGTCGTGAATCAGCGAGTAGGTGTGCAGCATCTCGAGAGCGGCGCCCAGTTCCTCGATGCCGGGGGGAATGCAACCTTCCACCATTTGCCCGGCCTCCATGCACAGGATGGGCCGCAGGCGCTTGCCGCCGGCAAACACGCTGTGCCGCATGGCCTGATGAATGGAGGGCGGATACTGCGTGGCGGGCGGGAGCAGCCGCTCCAATGTCTCGTCAATGACGATGCGAGCTTGTCGCAGAGTTTCTTTGAGCATGAAGAAGGAAGTATAACAACGGCGCCGGAACTGGTGCGTCACGTCGTGAGGCAGAAGGTCATTGCGCAACTCAATGCCTTTCGCGAAGGCTGAAGCCGCAGATCCCTCCGCTCCGCTCCAACACTCCACCAAACGCAACAACGGCGCTCGGCGGGGACCCGTCTTCGCTCCGGTCGGGATGACAAAATGTGCGGTGAATCAGTGACTCACCACACTCGCTAGGCCGCGGCTGAACGTCCTCGGCTCAGCACCACGTAGCGTTCGGAGGCCAGCAGGATACCGTGCACATCGGCGGAGAAGCAGCAATCGACCGCGCCCACCGCCAGAGCGTCGGACCATATCCGGTCGTCGGCCAGCCGGTGAATGCAGACGAATGCCGTTGCGGGAAATCCTCGGCACAGGTCTCTTAGCTCGGCGAGACTGACAAGTTCCAGGTCCACCACCGCGAACGGCGAACGGAACCGGCACACCGCAGACTTTACTTCTCCGCATGACTTCGCCAGCATGAGATTACGAAATTGTGGACTGAGAGATGCAGCCAGCCGCTCGGCCAACACCGCATCTGGTGAGCGAGAACAACCTTGATGGGCCGCATGAGCAACCTCTTTGAGATGGTTGAAGGAGGGCTGAAGGCCATCAGTTAAGCAATTTGAAGTTTAACCAGATCGCACGATACCGGTGCAGAACGCAATGTTGCATGGGCGGCGCTACTTTGCGGCGTCGCCGGGCTGAGTTATCGATGCAAACGCTTCCGGCTGAAGCTTGCCATTGCGTTTCAGCAGGATTTCGACTTTGCCTTCGGCTTCTTCCAGTCCCTTCCGGCAGGAACCGGAAAGTTTCATTCCCTCGTCAAAGAGCTCGAGCGCGTGGTCGAGCGAGACATCACCCTTTTCCAGCTCCGCCACGATCTTTTCTAGTCGCTCCAGGCACTCTTCAAACTTGGGCAAGTGCAAACTCCTGACGCTGATTCTAGTGCAAATTGGGTCCGGTGGATGTGAAAACTTAGGATGATATGGCAATAAAATCGTTGCCGGGGAAGCGGTAAGAGCCAGTGCCGCCTGGATGACGAAGATCCCGAGCGGCTGCCGGAGAAGACGGCGGTACTGCCGCGGGAGAGGGCTGCGAAGTGGATTGGAAGGGAAGAGCGGAACCAGTGGGTTCGGTCCGTGAATCTCAAATCTGCCGAACAGGCGACAGTTCTTGGGTTGTCATACCGAGCGCAGTCGAGGGTCCTGGTTTCCTTCGTGCCTCCTGTGGCTAGGGTTTTCTTCCGCCCACGCTCTCCGCTTCGCCGCCTCGCCTTTTGCGAACACCCCAACGATGCGCGTACCGCAATTCGCGCAGCAGCCATTCTTTAGCTGGTTCGACATTACCGAATGCCACGAGCGCGTGATCACTACCTGCTTGCAGCCGGGACAAATGGTGTTTCCGCCGTCGGAGTGAATGTTGCCCTCATAGACGTACTTCAATCCCATCTGCTGGGCGAGCCTGCGGGCGCGATGCAGCGTCTCCGGCGGAGTCGGCGGCTTGTCCTGCAGTTTGAAGTCAGGATGGAACGCGGTGAAATGCAAAGGAACGTCGTCCCCAAGATTCTCCAGCACCCAGTCGCAAAGCTCTTTGAACTCCGAGTCGCCGTCGTTCAGCGTGGGAATAATCAAGTTGGTGATCTCAAACCAGACACCGGTCTCGTGCCGCAGCCACTTCAGCGTATCCAGCACCGGTTGCAAGTGAGTCATCGTGATCTTGCCGTAGAAGTCCTCGGTGAAAGCCTTGAGGTCGATGTTGGCGGCGTCGATGTAGCGATAGATGTCGAAGAACGCCTCGCGCGTGATGTATCCGTTCGAGACCATCACAGTGTTCAGGCCCGCGTCGTGTGCCTCACGCGCGATGTCGATGACATACTCGCCCCAGATGGTGGGCTCGTTGTAGGTGAAGGCAATGTGCGGCGCGTGATGCTCCAGCGCAAGCTCGACCACGTTCTCTGGGCTGAGCGTCAGAGAATTTACCTGATCGGATTTCGCCTTGGAGATGTCCCAGTTCTGGCAGAACGAGCACCCCATGTTGCAGCCCGCGGTTCCCATGGAAAGAATCTTCGTTCCCGGGAAGAAATGGTTGAGCGGCTTTTTTTCGACCGGGTCCATCGCAATCGCAGCCGGACGGCCATAGCCTAGCTGGATGAGCCGTCCAGCCTCATTCTTGCGGATGAAGCAAAAGCCGTGCTGCCCTTCTCCGATGTGGCAGTGGCGTGGGCACAGGTAGCAGTGCAGACGCCCGTCGGCCATCGTCTCCCACCAGCGCGCCTCATGGACCTCAGGTTGTAAGACTGTTAACTGCATGGTAACTGCCTATTTCTATTGTAACGCTGAAGAGGAGCCGTCAGCACTCAGCAATTAGCATTCAGCCCGATTGCGAAGTGCCGTGAGTGAAACAGCGCACCGCTAAGCACACCAATTCGCCAAGGCACATGTTGTAAGCGACTGAGTGCTGAATGCTGAGTGCTGAGTGCTGAAAAAAGGGCGGTGGGCGCCTATTTACTTCTGTTGGGGTTGCGGCGCCCACCTTGGATTTGGGTTACTGGTATAGACGTTGCCTGGAGGAAAAAGTTCATCGCATCGCCGAAATCAGGTCGGTTTTTACAAATCTTCACAAATCCGCATGACCTGATCGTGCTGCTGGCTAGTAGCCAAGGCTAAAGCCTATCTCCTCCCGCCGCGTGTTCGCGGACCTGAAGGGCTTCCACTCCGGGCAAACTCAGGAGCTAAAGCCCGGCATTCAAACGACTCGTACGGCACGGCTGAAGCCGTGCCCTTTCAAAACCGATTTATCCGACAGCTTGATAGCTTCTAGTCGCTAATTGCTAATTGCTA